>OHDW01000006.1_pt1 | contig 45631 bp, 67 predicted proteins | sample 1567131 | NCBI WGS metagenome assembly OHDW01 (sample SAMEA3879508, study PRJEB24766) | human gut metagenome | biome: human-associated habitat; feature: feces | place: USA | collected 1985/1987
TCGCCACGTTTCAACTCCCGGTAGACGGTAGCCGTTGCCATACCCAGCCCATCGGCAATGTCCGCCACCCGGTCGCCGTTCAGGTATCGCGTGGAAATCTCCTTGCGGTCCTGAAAGTCTATATATCTGTACTGCCGCACCATTTCACCCCGTTTCTTTTCACCGTTGCGGCTTATTCTTCGCCTTTTGCTTTTTCGACACGCGCTTTCAGCGACACATACCAGCAATAGGCGCTTGCGACGTGCGTAATAATCCGTACCAAATCCGGCTTTGTTGCCGATTTTGTCAGCCTTTCGGCGATTCTGTCCGCCGCCATACTGTCGAAAAATGCGCCGTCAATCAACGAAAGAACCGCCGCCGTTTGAAAGCTGTCGGAAATCGGCGTGCAATAACCGTCCAGCTTTTCCCACATTTCCGCAAAGAAAACAAGTTCGTTTGGTAGTTCTTCATCGTCGCCAAAGTCGGCGCGTTCGTCAGGATAGCAATATTCGCTTATGAAGTTCCTGATTGCTTCAAGCGTCAGTTCTCCGCGCCCGCCGTCGATGTCCTCCCACGAAAGCGCTTCCGGCCTAAAAATACAGCCCATTCCTTACCACCTTTCCGGGAGGGGCGGCAGGCTTTCGCCGCCCCTCCGCTTTTTTATTCGTAGACAGGATAGAGGGAAGCATTTTTCATCAACCAGCACCGCCCGGCGCAGTCAAACCGAATGAAATTCCAGTCGGTCGCGTCGTAGTACGGGGTCCCGATGATGCGGACCCGGCTAACCTCGAACCCGAATTCTTCGCAAACTGCAACGCGGGCTTCCGCTTCCGTGATTTCCTGCGAACAGTTATTGACCGCCCATTTCTGGTGAACCGGCGTGTCTTTTCCCGTTCCGATCTGACACGCGATGATTGCTTCCGGCTTTCTCAGACACCATGCGTAATACGCATAGTCCATCAGCGCACCCGCGGTCAGCCGCCCGGCCTTGATGTGTTCCGAAATGACCCGGTAAACCTCCTGCAAGGTGTCCAGCTTGCGGCCCCTGCATTCCGCTTCCGCCGTGAACTCTTCCAGCGTTAGGGCGATTCCGTGGTTCGCTTTCCATTTGCGGTCGTACCCGGCTTTCAAGTCGGCTTCCGTTGCGAACATATAGCCGCGGTCAAGGACGAACTTTTCAAAGTCGGTCAGCTTCGACGCGTCGGCGTTCGCTCTGATTCTCTCCGCCAGCAAATCGCCGTAGCCCGGCCCCGCCTTTTTGTCCGTTTCGGTGGCCCGCTCGTTTTCGTCGTAAATCCGGCTTTCGGAATGCTTGTCGCTCCAAAACTCGACGCGGCCTTTGTCGTTCACCTCGTAGAACGTGCCGTTCTCTTCGGTGGAATAGGTCTTGTGAATCACGTCGTTTTCCATCGTGGATTTCTCGATGTAGTGAACTCCACCGATGATTTCGGCTTTCGCGGCTTCGTACTCTTCAAAAGAAACGTGCTTCATTTTCACGTCCTCCTTGCGCTTTCGGTCTTTTTATGGTAAAAAAATAAATGCGATAGAACGCGTACCCGTCATTCGACGTGGTATTTGTTCTTTCGCATTTAATATTACAAGCTGCCTTCGGAAATGTCAATAGTAAATGCAAAAAAAATATAAAAAAATATAATCAGGCTTCCCGCGCCAATTCTTCAAGGCATTCCGCGAACACGATTTCAGAGGTTTTCCAGCCCAATATTTCACGCGGATAATTGTTTATCCATGCTTCCGTTTCCTTGATGCTCGCCCGGCTTACCTTGTTGAAGTCGGTTCCTTTCGGGTACTTCCGCCGAATCATTTTGTTTGCACACTCATTTGACCCGCGTTCGCAACTTGTGTACGGGTGGCAATAATACATTTTGGTTCGTCTGCCTTTCCGTAGGATAGACCGTTCAAGGCTCTTCACGTCTGAGAACTCCCCGCCGTTGTCTACGGTGATTGTCTGGAACACGCGCGGAAGCAGCGCCCCGAACCTCCGTTCAATACGGTTCAGGGCGCGAACTGTGCTGATTGCGGTTCGGTCACGCATTTTCTCTATAATTTCTTTTCGCGTCAGGCGTTCCGTCATAACCAGCAAGGCGCATGAACCCTCTTTGCTTGAATATACGGTGTCCATTTCCCAATGCCCGAAAGTGATTCGCTGGTTAATCACTTCCGGGCGTTTTTCTATGCTCTCGCCCCGCGGGGCGCGTTTCGTCGTCTTTACTCGGTGATAGGGCCGGGCGCGTGCTTCTTTGACGCGATTTCCGCAAAGGTTCTTTCGTCCCTTGTAGTCGTATATCTTCAACCGCCGATTCCTCCTTTTGTGTTAAAGGTCTGCATTTTTCTTGACTTTAACACAATAAGCATTGATAATTGTGTTAAAGGTCAGAATCCAGAAAAAGCAATGGTCCGGCCTTTGAAAATAACGCAAGCCGCCCGAACACTGGGCGGCAGAACGGAGGATTCCACATGAAAAAGGTTCTATCTCTTGTCCTTGCGGCGGCGCTTGCCGCGTCCCTCTCCGCCTGCGGCGGCGCTCTTGTCGATCTGGACACGCCCAAATCGGAGGAACTGACGGCGCAGTATGATTTTTACCCCGATGCCATGAACACTATTCGGGCAGATATGAAAATCACCCCCGAACAGGCCGATGAAGTTTTTATCGTTCTGACTTCCTGCGGCCTTGACGGGAAGATTACAAGCATTTCCGAAAGCAAGGGCGCGTATACCGTCTATTACGGCGGTTCGTCCCTCGACGTTACACTTTCTGACGGTGCGGTTGAAGCCGTCTATTCCGGGCGTGATATGCTGTACCCCGAATATCACAAGCACAATGTCTTGATGGACTATGACTTGACCGTAAAGGACGTGAAAACGGGTTCCGGCGATAAAATCGGAGAATATGCCTATATCCGCATTACAAAAGCACAGCTTCAAGCCATTACGGAAGAAAACTACAAAGAATTTGCGGAAACCGTCGTCAAGGACAGCGGCTACAACTGGGTTGCAATTCTCTGTGATGACGGCACGGGTATTTGTTTCCCCGGTTCTATGTACTATGTCGGTACATACGGGAAGCAAGATACCGACGGTTCTATTCTTGAAGATTACGGCGCTATCACGCTGGACGAAAACGGCGGCTATACATACGAACAGTTCTGAACAGCGGGAAAACAAAAGCGACGGGCGTAACGCCCGCCGCTTTCTTTATGCCTTTTCCTGCTCCGCGTCTGCCGCGGCCTGAACCTCTGCCGCGAACTGCTCCGGTGACAGTCCCAACACCGCCGCCGCCCGTTCGTCCATCAGCGATTCGATCATATCGTTTATGCTGTCAAACCCGCTTGCCTTTGCCGCTCTCTGATATACAGACTTTTTGCCTTTCTTTACATACGGGTAAATCCTGTCATAGTTTTTGCTGTTGTATTTCCGCTTCGCGTCTGTCGCGGCTTGCCCGCGTGGGTTTCCATATTTGCTTGCCATTGTCACCACTCCTTTGCTTGTCCATTTTATCACGCTGTTTATACTAACGCAAGTATAAAAAACGCACAATCTATCGTTAGTATATTTGTGCATCATTCCAGCTTGTATTTATACTAACGTTAGTATATAATCATAATCAGAAAGAGAAACCAAAGCCGCCCGGTTGTCGGGGCGTAGAGTTCGACAACAGCCAACCTTACGGGCTGACACGAAAAGGGAACCGACACGGCATACAATGACACTTCAACTTCTGGTTTTATATATGGGGGTAATCAATATGAAAAAGTTCGAGATCGGCAAGGAATATTTTGACCGTAGCGCCTGCAATTACGATTGCATTTTCACCATCAAGATTATCAAGCGCACCGAAAAGACGGTGACGTTCGAGCGTAACGGCAAGACCCGCCGCGCAAAGCTGTTCTTCGATGAACGCGGCGAATATATCATTCCCGAACGTTATTCTATGGCCCCGGTCTTCCGTGCTGAAAACGAGGTTCAGCCGGAAGAGGAACCCAGCGTCGAGGAAGCCGCCGCCGAAACGTCCTGCGGCGTTGAGATCGTCCAGCCCGCCGACGTGAACACCGTTGTTGTTATGGTGGGTCAGCGCGTCGAACGTGTCTGCGGTGCTTGCTATCCTCCGCAGGGCGGAACCGTCATTGGATTTGTTAGCCTGCCTGATACCCGTTTCTTTCACGGCGGCGTTTTCGCTATGGTCCTGTATGACGGCGCAAAGGCTCCTGAACGTGTCCGCCTGTCCGACATTCACCGCCGCGGGTGGCGCTCTCCCGGCGGTTCTCCGTTGGGTGTGTTCGTCGCTTGACGCTTTACCGGGGCGGCGGTTTCCGCCGCTCCGCTTTTCGCGCCGCTGTATCTACCGCAACGGCGCAAAATTTTTCTGCTTTTTCGCATTTTCCCTATTGACTTTATACTAACGTTAGTATATAATAAGAGCATAAAGAAAGGGGGTGACAAGGTGAAGAAGAAAAAGAAAAAGCCCACGAAATCGCGGGTCGATGTTCGGACCATCGTGATAACCGCAATCGTGGACTTTCTGGTAGGGCTTGCGTTACTGATAATTGATAAGCTGACGTAAGCCGAAACCCCGTATTCTATGGGCGGGTTCACCGCCCACCCATAGAATACACTTTTTCTTCTGAACTGTCAATCATGCTTTTGAAAATCGGAATTTTTTTGATTGCCGTTGCTGTTGTAAAAATCATTGTTTCTGCTATAATCCACTTTAGGCAGAGAAAGGACAAGTGAGTATGGAACACACGATCAAACTTCACACCCGCGAAAACGGGCGCTTCGTTGTGAAGACAGTTGCGACGGATAAATACTTCACCGTCTGCCCGTATCAGGTCGGGGACGACGATTTGGAGGAAGTCGAGGTTCTTTCCGTTTCTGATTTATACCTCATGTGGCAAGAACTCAAAGCGGGTGACAAGTCCTGCGGTGAAAACTGTTGGAAATATCATTTCTACCGCCACGAAATCAAGCCCGAACACGACGAACGCACAGGAAAGCCTATCTTCATTGACTATGTTACCCCCGGCAAGGTATACCGCCGCGGGAATAAAGTTTTCTTCAAGGCAATTTCAGAATAGGGAGGAATAAACGTGAACAGAATCCGCCGCAAGGCTCTTCAAGAAACGCCTATTATAATCCCCCGACAAGTGAAAAACAAAATATCAGTGATTTATGAACATCCAAACGAGATTTATTCGGTTTATCTGAAAGAAACAGGTGAAGCCGTGTGGATTGACGGAAAGATTGACCTTTATAGGTTTCTGTCCTCCTTATCCGGTAAACTGTAAAACAAAAAAGCCCGCCGGGGAATGACCCCCGACGGGCTTTCGTTTTTGTCCGAATCGGACGTGTTTAGTTTTCTGCGGGTTCGGTCTGGACGGCCTGCGCTTCGATGCCGACAAGCAGGTTTTCCACGGACGGGGCTTCGATATAGCCTTTCAAATTCTCGTTTGCGCCCCATGCTTTCTTCGCTTCCTCCAAAACGTCTTCGATCATTTTTTCAATGTCGCTGGACGTGAAAAGCAGTTTCAGCACCGCCGGGATTCGCTGATAAATCCAGTCCACGACGGCGGCATATTTCAGGGAACCCGTACCGCTTCCGAACTGCTTTTCGGCCTGCGTTACAAGGTTGAAAAGGATTTGCTTCAAAATCTTTGTTTCGCCGCGCTTGATAAGCACGACAACCACCGCGAGGAAAGCGACGACGACAAGCACGCTGTCCCAATTCTTCGCAAGGAATGCAAGAACGTTCATTTCTGTTTCTCCTTTCGATCTGTCAACCAATGACGGTACAGCCGGATTCAGGGACCCAGCCCAAACCGTCGATGTGTACGCCGCACTTGCGGCCCGGATAGTAATACTTCACCGTGTACGTTCCGTTCACGGTCTTACCCTGTCCGCCGCCGTTGCTGTCGCGGTACAGCGGGCCGGAATACTTCACCTTTGCGCCGACGCGCATTTTCGGCGCGGTCGTGCCGTTCCCGACGGCCTGCACGTCCGCCGCATTGACCCAGCCGTAAACGGTAGAACCGCCGCCGGGCTGTTTGATAAGGTGGTAGGGGTGTTTTGCGCCCTTTGCAAGCGCCGTTACCTTTGCCGTTCCCGGCTTGCAGGCCGCGCCGCTTGCCGCCGCCGCGTTGGTGTAATGGGTGTTGCCCGTAAAGCGCACCACGTCGCCCACAGCGAACGCAAGCGTCGCCGGGGTGGTAGTTGTGCCGCTGGGCTTTGTCGTGCTTCCTGCGCCGTCCTGTGCGCTGCCTGCGGTGTCGTAGGTGATATACGGCAACTTCCCGTGCTTCGTCCACTTGCGCCCGTTCATGCCGGAAATAGCGCCAATGTTCAGGCACGCCGTCACCTGCACGCAGTTCTTGAAAGCGGGCGAACATTCGATGACCTTTCCGCCGCCGATGTATACGCCGATATGACCGGGCAACCAGACGGCTTCGCCCGGAACAATGCCGTCGAAATCGGCGGACACGCCGGAACACTTCGTAATCATGGTGTCGGCCCCAAGATCGGGAACGCCGTTGGAAGCATAGGCCGCGCCGCCGTATGGCTTCGCGGCGTTTCCGCTCCAACCCCAAAGAACGCCTTTGATAAGGCATACGCAGTCGAACCCGTAGACGGGCGGGTTCTTATCCGCCGCCGCCCGAATCATCGCCGTTCGCGCGGCCTGCTTGTTGTACCTGTAATTTGTGCAATAGCGGGACACGTTCGCGCCTGTCAGGGGCGCACCGAAACAGCCCATGACGTACAGCGTTTTATAGTTGTCCACAATGTTGTGCAATTTGTTGATAAATTCAGACGCTTTCATTTTGCCTGCTCCTTTCGCGTCTGTGGGGCTTGTGGTCCCCACCGTTGTATTTGAACCGCCGGGCTTTGCGGCGCTTCCTGCGCCATCGTAGGCGGTCAGGGCGTATGTTTCGATGATTTGAACCAGCTTGTCCGCATATTTCGGGTCGGTCGCATAGCCCGCCGCGGCGATTGCCCGGCACGCGGTTTTATAGTCCCGCTCCCCGATGACCGCTTTATAGCGGGTATTGCGCGAAAGCAAGTCGGAATGATCGGCGACGCTTTCCGCCCAACTGCCATAGGCCCGGAAAAGGCCCGTCACGGTCGTAAAGGTCACGCCGTCGTAACACTCTTGCGTTTTGCCGCTGTAAACGGCCCCGGTCCAGCTTGTCCCGGCCTTGATGCCGAACAGGGCGTTTCCCTTGACCGTCAAGCCGGATTTGCCCCAGCCGCTTTCAAGGATTGCTTGTGCTATCGTCAGGGACGCAAGGACCCCGCTTTTCTGCATATCCGCCGCGGCAAGTGCGCCCACCCGCTCGATGAATTTCTTTTGTTCCTGTGTCATGTGTATTCCTCCGTTACGGCTGAACGTTGTTCAGGTCAACGGGCATTCCCTCCGTTTCCTCCGGGTTCGCCTTTTTGATTTTTACGACGTTTTCCGCTTTTGCTTTCCACGAATAAAAGCCGATGACCGTTGCCGTTGGTGTTCCAACGTAGGCAAGGAAAACGCCAAGCTGTGAAGCGTCGAGGACGACGGCCCACACGCCCACGCCGAACCCGGCGAAATAGGTACAGAGGACCGCCCAAAGAACCAGCTTTGAACACTCTATCTTCCGACGGCTCTGCTTGCCCTCTCTGCGTCGGTGGGGCCGTCGTCCGCTCAATAGCAGGACGGCGGCGAACCCGCCAACCAGCCCGGCGGCAACGCTGAAAAGATAAATCATGCCGCGCCGCCTTTCTTACTCTTCGTGTTCGTGACGCTCCCGGTTCTCGAACGTGTCAAGGCGCTTGTGCGCCTGTTTCGCGGACGCTTCAACGGCGGTCAGGCGCGTAACGACTTCAACGTTCGTCTTGCGCTGTTCCTTTTGCTCCGCCCTGATTTCGTCCGTGTTGGCCTTGATATAGCCGATTTCGGTAAGAACGGTCGCGTCGCTCTTTGCTTCGTCGGCAACGTCCTTTTTCCCATTCCGGGCAAAGGCAACGTAGCCGAACACGATAGCGCAAATCGTACTAACGACGCTCAAACCTGCAAGCACTTCATTCATGTTCTCTACCTCCCGCAAATGAAGTCCCCGTAAACACTTTTCAGCGAATACGGGGCTATTGTGGGCGGTGCTTCCTTCGAGTGATAAACCGCGCAGTCATACGCCCAAATCAAATAACGCGTTGTGTCCTCCGCCCAAATAGCAAGCGGCATAATGAAAAACCACAGCAGACCGAACACCGGGCAGATTTGACCCAGCACGTTTCCCGGCTGATTGCTGTAATCCCAAACGTCCAGCCCTAACCACAGGTTCAGGACACACCCGGAAATAAACTCTACCGCAAGCACGATAACGGCCCCGATGACCGATTGCACGATGACCGGGGCGCGGTAAAAGCGCGGGGCCTGATTGATAGCACCAACCAGAACCCCGCACAGCCCGCCTACAACGAACATAGACGGGTGTGAGTACCCACGGAAAAGCGTTTCAAATACGACGTAAGCCGCGCCCAGCGTGGCCCAAATCGTCAAGATACGTTTCACGCGTCGCCACCTGCTTTCTCGATCAGCGCCGCCATGCTTGCCGCAAGGTCGGCGGGCAGGTCCGCGCCGTACACGATAGCCGGGATTTCATCAAGCCCGGCCCGTTTAATCCACGCGTTCAGGTGGTTGCAGTAAGTGCGGTGATAGAAGACGTGGGCGGTCGCGGCCTGTGTAAGCGCGGTGAATTCCTCCGCGGTATACATACGGCAAAGTTCACCGTCGGCGTGGTACGGCACTTCCTCCGCACCCTCCTTGACCGTCTGGAACTGTGCCATAAGTTCGGTTTGGTCGTGTTCTGTCAAGCTGTAATGTGCGCCGCCCACGTCGATTCCGGCATAGATAGCCGCGGAACACGCAAGGCCGATTTCGGCTTTCTTCGCCGCGCGGACCTGCTCAACGTCGTTCCAGTCCTGCGGCGGGGTCACGCCCAGCCGCTCCAACTTCATATCACGAATGCTGTCTTCTCTGTGCTGAATGCTCATTCAAAGTTACCTCCCGCAGACGTAATGAAGCAATCGCCCGTTGCCGTTCCGCGCTTTACCTTGATGCGGAAATTGTAGCCCCAAGCGCTCGCCGTTTTGGTGGTGTTGGAAAGGAAGAACTTACTTCCGCTTACGACGTTTTGCGTCACGTCCTCCCACGTCGGGGAAGCGTCGTTGCCGTTGTTGCAGACTTCCACGGTGAATTTTGCACCTGCTGGAATTTGACGCACGACAGACATGATACCTTTTGTCACCATATCATCGGCAGTAAGCGGGGTAGCAAGTGTAAGTTCGATTTCCGTTTCATTTTTCGTGAACGTATACGTCCGGGTCGCGCTTCCGCCGTAGTTGTCCGCCGCAACGATTTTCAGCGTATGGGACCCGTTCAACAGCTTCACCCACTCTGCGGCGGTGATGTTGAACGAATAGTTCTGTCCGCTTGTCGCGGTGTAGGAACGCTTCTGCGTGCCGTCGATGTACTCCGTCACGGTCAAGGTCTGCCCGCTGTCTTCGTCCGTTACGCTGTAACTCTGCGCGAACGCGGCGGTCTTCGCTCCCAAGTTGGAATCTGTGCCGCTGATAACGGGCGCATGGTTGTTTACCACCGTCCGCGTCGCGCTGGTCCGATACGCCGATTCCGCGCCCGCGCTGTCATACGCCTTGACGCGGTACGCAACAGAGGTCCAGCCGAACGTGATTGCGTCTGTGTAACTGCGGTTGATGCCCTTGTATACCTGCGCCCATGCGCCGCCGTTGACCTGCCGTTCGAGGATATAGCCGGAAAGATTGCCGTCTTCGTCCGTGGAAGCCCCCCAACTGATAGACAGGCTTTCTCCGCCGCGCACGCTGGGCGGAACCGTGATGGAAGAGGGCTTCGAGGGGGCGCGGTTCCGAATGATCGTGTATGCTCCGTCGGAATCCGGTCTATCAGATACCAAGATTCCAGAGGGCAAATTACAAAGCGGGCGAACGCCGTAGTTGCCGCCGTAAGCGTGGCTCCAGCCCCTCGCGCCAGAGGAATGGACGCCGCGGACGCCGCAAGAGTAGGACGCGTAAGCGTCGGCAAGCCACCACCACCACGGCGAATTTACGTTCAAACTGCTGTTCGTGTATTCGCTCTTGCTCACGGCTTCCGCCGTGGGGTAGGCAAGGCGGGAACTGTCGTTGCTGAACAAGGCCAGCTTGCTTCCCGCTGTCACGTCGCCGGACAAGCCGACTTCCGTACAGGTCGCAAGGAAGATTTTGTCGGCGCAACTCTCCGTACCGCCGCCGTCTACGGTCGCCTTGCCTACGGTGTGGGTCGTAGTCAGCAGAGCCGCAATGAAGTTCGCGGAGAAGCCCGCAAGAAAGCCCGCTTCCGCGTCGTATTCGTTGTAGTTGCTCCATACGTTCGCATTCGTCGGGGGCGCGTCCGCGCCGTGCTGGGCGCTGTACCACTTCCCGGCGGCGGCCCGACTATTCAGCCATTGCCGCACGTTGGAAAGGGTCCAACGGTTATTGCCGTAACTGCGGCGGTCGCCGTCGCTGTTGCCGGATTCGATAGCGTCAAAGCATTTCAGCGAAATAATGCGCTCCGTAATCAGGGTCACAGCGCCGGACGGGTAGCCCGTGTGTCCCTTGTCGGCGATTTTCCAAATGATCGGCTTACCGTTGTAAAGCGTGCCTGTATCTTTGACAAGCGCACCGACGGCAAGCGCATTCAAACTTTGGGCCATTGTTTTTCACTCTCCTTGAATAGATTTTGGAACAGACTGTCGGTTTTCTGTATCAGGTGATAGCAGTTTCCCTTTACGGCGTGGCTCCGCCAACTTCCGTATGACTGTTCAATGTCTGAAAGGCTGATTTTCTCCCGGTCCAGTAGACCGCGCTGTTTCTTCAATTTGCGTTGTGCGTTACATTTGCTTGACCGCCGGACTTTGCGAATGATTTTGCCCGATTCGGTCAAGTAGGTGTGGAAGCCCAAGAAATCAATACCGTTCCGCAACGGGAAAATATTTGTTTTCTTGTTCATCCGCAGGCCCAGCCGGGCAACGTATTGTTCGATCTCGCCCCGGCAGTATTGCAAATACGCCTTGTCCTCATGTATCAAATAGAAATCGTCCATGTACCGCCCATAATAGCGAATACCCAGCTTTTCTTTTATGAAATGGTCCATGCCTGAAAGATACATGACGGCGAACCATTGTGAAGTCTGGTTGCCGATAGGAATTCCCGGATTTTCCGTGCTGTCAACGATAAGGTCAACTAACCACAGAATATCCGGGTCTTTGATGTACTTCCGCGTCATCTGCTTTAACGGTTCATGCTGGATTGAATAGAAATACTTCGATATGTCGCATTTCAAAACCCAGCCGTCCGAATAGTGCCGCACTTCCTCCGGGCCGGGCGGCGGCAATCCCGCGGCCCGCCGCTCCCGCTCGGCGTTCGCCTTGCGTGTGAAGTAGTAGGACCGCATGAATTCTTCAAGGCGGTATAACCCGTCATGTGTTCCGCGCCCGCTCTGCGATGCGTAGTTGCCCCGGATAAAGGCTTTTGAAAACGCGGGTTCAAGTATGTTGTCGCATAGGGAATGTTGAACCACCTTGTCTTTGAATGCGTTCGTCATAACGATTCGTTCTTTCGGTTCATAGACCTTGAAAACGAAATAATCTGACGGTCGGTATGTTTTGGTTTTCAGCATTTCCGAAAGTATGCATAGGGCTTCAAGAAGATTTGCTTCAAATTTTGCAACGCTGGGTTTGTGTCGCTTGCCCCTGCGTGCTTTCAGGAACCCCGCGTATAGGTTCCCGAAATCATATACCTGCTCGAATTCTGCGCCTTGCATATAAAAAACTCCTTGCCGTGTATAGAATCGGCCTTGCGCGTCTGCGGCTCCCGCCGCACGCAACGCGTCATCATCGGACCGCGCCGCGCGTCCGCGGCGGGCGGAAGCTGGTTTCCGTGGACCTTGCTTCACCAATCTTGTATTTACCGTCGTGCTGTCACCACGGCGGAGGGATGCGGCTTCCTTTGATAGTGGTCCTCTGTTTTCAGCCTTTCGGCCTACTCAATCGCGGTTTCCGCCAAAGCGGGCGAACGCCGTTGTTGCCGTTGTAAGCGTTGTTCCAGTTCATCGCGCCAGAGGAATTGACGTTGCGGACGTTGTAAGAGTTGGACGCTACAAGCCGCACCCCAAGAAAAACGCCGGGCATTACCGCCGCGGCGTGATTCCTCTATTCTGTTGTAGTGCGGCGAACCGCTCTCTATCCTGCTTCCTCCACTTTGCCGTCATGTTCTTCACGTTCATAACGTGCCGGGTCCATTCCGCGCATTGTTCGGAAGAGATAAGTTCCTTTTCAAAGGAAAGTTCGATCAGGAAAAGAACCGTCTTGCACTCTGTCAGCGCCTTTTTCTGTTCGTAGCGCCGTTCGCGGTATTCCTGCGGGTCTGTAAGGTCAAGTTCGTTCGCTTCCTGTATGTGCTGGAAAATGTCAAGCGTCAAATCGTGCAAGCGGTTTACGATGGTGAAACGGTATTTCTTCGGAAATCTCCGTTCGCTTGTCATCATAAACGTGTGCTTGACTAAATCTTTCGCTTTCGTGATGATTGCAAATTCTTGTGTGGGCTTTTGTTCGGTTTGTCGCTGGTCTATTTTAGACACCGCCTTTCCCGGATTTGTTCGACTTCCTCCGGCGGTCCGTCAAAGGTAAATCCGTATTCGGTGACGGTCAGCGTTGCCCGTGTCCCGGCGTATGTCGTTCCGCATATTGTCAGGCTGTCCCCGGCGGCGCAATGGTCGCAGGGTGGTTCCAGTTCGACGAACAGGTTTCCGACGATGCAGGACAGTTCCCGCCGCGGGCAGGCATATTCCGTCAACATTCGATGCGCTTTCTTTCTTCGTTCCAGATACCCTTAACAAGCGTGATGCCGTCGAGGGAATCAAAGGACGCAAGAAACGGGTTCCCGGTGATGTTGTTGAACAGGCCGTCTTCCACGCGAGAAACGCGGCTTTCGATTCCTGCAATGGCGTTAAGCGCTTCGGTTACTCTGTTCGCGTCCGCCGCCGCCTGCTCTGCACCCTCCGTCCACGATGCTTTTTCTTCCGCCGTCACATGAATTTTCGTATCTTCCTTATGTTCGATCAGCCCCGAAATTGCCGTGTCGTAATTTCCCATCGTAGACGGGTTTACATGAATATCCGTATTATTCGCGTGTGCGTTTAGGTCGGTAACGTCTGCTTTTTTCTCAAACTCTGCGGCGTGTGCCGTCTTCGATGCGTCGTGGTCTTCAATGTCTTTTTTTGTTGCCGTTACTACGTTCGGGTCGATGATAAAAGAGATAGCGTCCGCGTTGGAAATCTCAATGTGCATCGTCAATTCGATTTCGCCCGCCGCTCCGCTTGAAATGATGACTTTTTCCGTGTCAGGGGTATTGCAAACTGCGATAAGGGTTTCTGTTTCGTCCAGAACGCCCATTTCGCGGATTGTCCACCCGCCAACATCGGACGGAATCACCGCTACCACGTCAATCATGTTTGGGGATTTCTCGTTGATCTCTACGCGGTTTACTTTTCCGCGCCACTTTTCGCCCTTTAATGCGGTCATGGTGGAATTCGGCTTGTAGTAGCTTCCGCCGCCGTCACCCACAGCAAGGTCCGTAATATTGATTTTCTTTCCCTCCATGACCGCCGTCGCAATCAGTTGTATTCCGCAGTCGGTCACAAGGGTTCCATACGTTTTATCTTCCATTTCTTCACCCTCCGTTCGTTATTTATTTGGGAATACTGCAAGTTTCCGCCCGTACTGCGTATAGCCGCCGCAGTAGAACCCGCCGTGCGATTCCATATTTCGCGCCAAGTATGGGTAGACTTCGACGCGTTGCCCGATAGCGTGGACGGCGGCAACCTTGACCGCCGTTCGCTTTTCGATTTGGTAACTGATTGCTTCAAGGTGGGACCGCAGGTTTTTATAAAACCGCACACGGTCGAGGACCGCCGCTTGACGGTCTGCGGTGATGCCCGCTTCCGTTGCGCCTATGACGACGCGGAATTTATACGGGTCGCCGCCGTACTCGAACCACTCTTCCACTTTCGTTCCGGGGTACACAGCCCCCAACGCCTTTTCAACGGCATACTTCGTTCCCAATCTGCGGTGGACCTGTATGCTGTCCCGAATGGTCCGGCGCTTTACCTCGATAGGATAGGAATAGTCGTACCAGTCAACGTGCAGGTCGTAAGCCAGCACGTCCAACGTCGCTTCGTCCAGTTCGTCGATACGGGCGTAAATGATGTTCTTTCGGACTTCCGCCGCGGTCGTCTGCAACTGCGCTGAAATGGTCTGTGCAAGTGCCATCATGTCAGGGTCGTTTTTCAGCGCAGGCGGAAGCGAATTCGTGAAGTCTGCCGAATAGAAGTCTTCGTTATTCACGTTCCGCACCTCCGTTCACGACGGAAACCGTGCCGACTTGTGCAACTGCATTGTCTGCCACAGCCGCAAAGACGGGGGAACGGACTTCAACACGCTTCACGCCCGTTTGCATCAACAAGGCGATAAGCTGGGAGGGGTTCACGTCCCGTCCCAGCTTTTCGGCCTGCCACTTCTGGAAAGACTTCACCGCCGCGGCAACGTCCGCCGCGATGGTGTCGGCGCTCAATGCGCCGCCCTCCTGCGTGTAGTAGGTCACGTCGATGTTGTACGGGACGGCCTGCGGCGCGGCGACGGTCACATGGTCCGTCAGCGGGCGCACCGTGTCGGCGTTCAGAATGTCCAAAACCTCTTTCAAGATTTCTTCCCCCGGCAGTTCGCCGCCCGTCAGCAGAACGCGCACGTCTACTTCTCCCGGCTTCGGGGACGTTGCTTTCACGTCTGCGATCAGCGCCGACGCGGATTTTGCGAAATACTCATACCCGCCCAGCGGTCCCGCCGTAGAATAGGTTTCCACACTCTCACGCATACGCTCATAGAATGCCGCGTCGCTTTCCCTGTCTGCTCCCCCTGCGCTCTCCGTTATGTTCTCGACGCTTTCGTAGTAAGGGAAAACGTCTATCGGCTGGTTGATTTGTCCGGGGATAAATCCGTTTCCGTTTTCGCCCTCTATTTGGCACTCCGCTTCCACGCTCCCGGTCCGCTGTCCCGCAGGAATTGTCAGGTCTTCCAGCGTAGCGAACACGATTTCACCGTCAGGCGTGGCCCGCGTGCCTGCCGGAATGGTCGTTGCCACTTCCAGCGGGATAGAAAGCGTATATTGCAGGGTCGTTCGGGCCTTTTCAGGCTCCAACCGCTCCGCGCCCTTGAACAGTTCCGCGAGGGAATCCAGATATTCGCCCTCTGCATACCGCGGGATATTCTGTTTCGCGGAAAAGTCGATGTTCACCCGCTCTTGAACGATAATATCGGCAACCCACAGAATGAACAGTCGTGCCGGGTCCGCCGGGTACAGCGTGCGCCCGGCGATTTTTTCGTACCCCTGTATCAGCGCGTTCACGATGGTTTCCGTGTCGGTTTCGACGTAGGAAATGTCGGGGTATGTTCTACTCTTCGTTGTCAACGATATTCACCTCCAATACGGGGACCAGCAGGCCCGGCGTTTCGCCCGCTTCAAACGTGACGTTTGTTACCTCTGCCCGCGGTTCATACTCTTCTACCGCGTCCAGAACCTCCGAAATCAAGATAGATTGTGCAACCTGTATCGGCTTGTCGATGAACCGTTGCGCCAACCCAAGCCCCCTATCGAGTGGGACAGAGAATTTCGGCGTTGACACGATGATAGCGACATTCTGCAAAACTTCCTCTTCCAGCGTTTCCGGCGCAAGGTTGAGTTTGCCGGGCGTAAAGGCTTTCACGATATATGCCATTTCCCGCCCTCCTTATCTGACTGCGTAAGACTGCATCGTAACATTCACCGACGCGACAAGCAGGTTGCCCCATCGGTCGAATCGCTTCAAGGAATTTGACAGCTTCGTAATGACCCATTTGTTCGTGCCGTAGGCTTTCGGCCCGATGACAAGTCGGTTCACTTCGCCCCGCCGCATAGCTTGAAGCAGGCTTGCAATTTCTTTGATAGGGTTTACCCCCAAGAACACGGAAAAGAACATGGTAAACGTTATCGTTTCAACGTCTGTCCCGGTGAATTCCAACAGGGGTTCCCGTAAGTGTCGGTCGTGGGTGGAATACTTCGCCGCGCTGTCCCATTCCAGACTGTCGAACGTCTTGATTTGGTCTGCGGAAACGTAGAACGTGAAGTCACCCCAATTCCCGATAAGCGCCATTGTTTATATCCCTCCAATCACGAACCCGTCGCCGTCGTCCGTCGGGATATACAGGCATAAAACATAGTCGCCCGGCGACGGCAACCACGGGGCTATTTTGACGGCGTGCGAATGGGCGGCAAAGGCGGCTTCACCGCTTCCGCCGCTTTCGCTTTCCGTCCTCTGTGCCGCTCCCTTTGCTGGAATGAACGGCGGGTTCTTGATGACCTTTAGTTCTCCCGACACAAGTGGCGATTGCCCCTTGTCCTCGAACGTGACGCGGGCGGTGCGGTTCCCGGCGTTGACCGATGAAACCCGGCCCGTCCTCACGATATTTTTCAAAACTGATAGATCGGCCATCAATACCCCTCCAATACCCGGCGTAGCGTCAAATCGGTTTTATAGCCGCTCTTTGACACGGAATGCGTCGCCGTTTCGATGATGTATTTCCCGTCGAACGCGCCGTAGCCCGATACCTGAACCGTGATGCCAGCCACAAGCCGCGCGTCCCCGGTCAGTTTGAACGACGCCTTGAATTCGCCCTTGTTCTTCTGCCGCAGGCGCTTCATTGCCAGTTGCCGGGCTTCCTCTCTGTTGGAAACCTTTTCGTTCACTTCCAGAACTTGACCGTCCTTATCCGCGTTTCGCGGGGTGTAGGTGTATTCGATGGTCTTTCCCGTCGTTGGGTCGGTATAGGAAACGTGGCACTTGCTATATGACGCGTCGTGCAAGCTGGTTGAAAAGGACCACGAACTAACGTCCGCCGTCCCGCGCTTGATGACGCGCACCGCGTCTTTCTGCTCATAAGCCGCCGCGTCGAAAAGAACGATGATTTTTGCGGTAACTTTCAGGCTGATTCCCGCGGCCTTGCAAAGCCGTTGAAGAAAGGTGATGTCCGATTCCTGTATCTGCTCTTTCCGGGTATACAGAGGGTCGAACGCGGATTCAAACATACAGGTAAGCCCGTTTTTGCCCGCAATTTCCTTTGCGATGCTGGAAAGCGTGTAGTTCTCCCATGCTTTCGTTTTCTTCTGCGTCCGCACGGTGGACTTGTAGGGAATGGACCCGGCCTTGATGGTCGCTTTTGCGGGCGGGCCGCTCCCGTCCACGGTGTCGATTTCAAAAACGCCACAGTCAAGCACACGGTCTTTCCCGTTGGATTCCCAATTCTTTTGAACGATGACGGCGGAGATTTCCACGCCCTTTGACGCGCCGGGTGTGTTCAGCCAGTTTCCCAGCCACACGCCCTCGCGGTCATCAAGCGATAGTTGCAGGTCGTCCGTTTTATCCTCTTCGTTGTCCGTGTAGGCCAGTGAGAGAAGATGCTTGTTTATGTCGGTCGAAATGTCCACCCCCGCAAAGGTCAGGCGGACAGCGGTTCTTCGTGCATTCATTCGGCAGTCCCTCGCTTCCACGGCGGCAGATCAGAGGAAACCCGCGTTTCCGGCTCTGGAACTGTCAGTGTGATTCCGGCGGGAAAAACGAAAGTGCGGCGGTACTGCGGGTTCAACTTCATAAGCCGGTCTGTGTAGGCTTCGTCGCCCAATGTCTTATAGGCGATGCCGTCCCACATATCCCCGGCTATTGTGGTGTATTTAGTCATAGTTCCGCCGCCTTTCGTCGTCCTGTCTTTGCCGCTCCCGCTCGTCGATTTCGTCCAACAACTCTTCGTCGTGGCGGCGTAGCATTTCTTCAATGTCCTGTGCCTGCGCGTCGTTGCCGACGTGGAACACGGGTGCGCTGTGAATGACGACGGACGTTCTGCCGTCGCCTGCGTTCAGGGTCGGTGCGGCAACGCTGGGCGCTCCCGCATAGGCCAGTTGATACGGCGCGGCCCCTGCGGTGCGAATAGCGTTTACCGTGTCCGCAAGATTGCGGAAGATGCTTCCCGTCTGCGCCGCGGTGAATACGCTTCGGTTCTTTGCGTTGGTGATAAGTTCCGCGCCCTGCTCACCAGCTATGAACGTGTCCGGCGTGCTGTCTGTACCTGTTGCAAATCGCGGTATCAACGGAATGTTGATGCCCTTTCCGCCGACGCCGGGGACCCAATCAGGGATTTTCAGATTGTTCAAGCCGGAAATCGCGCCGTTTACAAGGCTGATAATGCCGTTCAGTACGCCGCTTGCAATGCTCTTTAGAGAATTCCAAACGCCGCTGAATATGCTTTTCACGCCCTCCCAAACACGGGTCCAATCTCCCGTGAAGATGCCTGCGAAAACGTCTACAAGGCCCTTTATCGCGGTCAGCGCACCAGATACAACGCCCTTGATGGTTTCAAGTGCAACGCCGATGATGCTTTGTATCGTCGGCATAAGGAATTGAATAACTGCCATGATTGCCGTTGCAATGGTGGAAACCACTTCCGCAAGTCCTTGCAGGATAGAAGCGATAGTCGGTGCCCACTCTGCGAACGCCTGCGCGATCTGCGGAAGCACGGTCCCGACGATGAAAGAAAAGATTTGCTCCACAATCGGGCGAACATAGGTGTTCACAAACTCGATGAACCCGGAAAGAATATTCCAGACGGTTTGTAAAATCGTAATGGCCCCGTCGATAACGCCCGTTGCTTCCTCTCCGAACAGGTTTATCAGGAATTGCCGTGCGCCGCCCAAATTGCCGTCCGTGAATACGTTGCGTATCGTATCGCCGATGTTTGTTATTGCCGCAACCACCTTGTCGAAAATGACAAGTCCAGCGTCACCGAACACCTGGCCTACGACTTCGCGCACCTTGTCCAGATTGTCCCGTAGGATTTGGACCGCGGCAACGATCAGGGAAATAACGCCCACCACGGGAAGCACCTTGCCAAGAATGCCGCTGAACGGCCCCAAGATAGCGCCGCCCAGCTTTTGAAGCGGGGCAATCAGGGTCCCTATTTTCCCGAAACCCTTTCCGATAACGGAACCGATTTTACCCAGCGGACCCGCCGCAACAGCGGTCCCGGCCTTGCCCAATATGTTGGTGATGGTCCCGGCAACGCCTGTGAATGCCCGCGTCGCAACGCCGCCCATTCCCGAAAACAGCTTCGAGAATACGCCGCCCGCCGCGCCGCCGATTTTGGAGAACGCGCCGCCGATTTTTGTTCCGCTGAACATTTGCCCGAACGCGCGGCCTACACCGCCCGCCGCGGACCCAATGCCGCCGAAATACCCGGTCACGCTCTTTGCCACGCCCTTGACCTTTCCTGCGAACCCGACGGCTTCCACGCCCGCAAGTGCTGTCTTTCCCTTGAAAAGCGCCATGACCTTTTGAATAGTCAGCACGCCGCCTTTTAGTTCAAGAAAGCCCAACTTTGCAGTCAGGGCCGCGGCCTTGAATGCCAACAGCCCCGCCGTCACCTTTACGATGGTCCGTACAAGTTCCGGGTTTGCGTTTATAAATTCCGTCAGTTTGGAAATCAGTTCGGCGGCTTTCTCTGCTCCCTGCGTGAATGTCGGTAACAGCGCGTCGCCCAGCGCGATTTGCAGGCCCTCGAATGCGGATTTCAGCAGGGTAACTTTACCCTCGAAATTGTCCAGCTTGATTTGTGCCATGCGCTCCGCCGCGCCTGCGGCGTTGTTGACCGAATCGGACAGTTTCTTGAAATCAGCGTCGCTTGCGTTTACGATAGCAAGCATACCTGCGAAAGACTCTTTGCCGAAAATGGCGGTAGCCGCCGCCACCTGTTCGGATTCGGAAAGCCCGCCCAAACTGGACCGCAGATTGTCGATGACCTCGCGGAACGTCTTCATGCTTCCGTCCGCATTCGTCAGGCTGATTCCGTACTTGTCCATGTAGGCTTGCATTTGCTTTGTTGGCTTTGCCATGTTAGCAAGGGCCGTCTTTAGGCTTGTGCCTGCGACTTCTGCCTTGATGGACGCATTCGCCATCAAGCCGATTCCAAGTGACATATCTTCCACAGAGTAGCCCAACGCGCCCGCCACGGGCGCTACTTTCTGGAACGTCGCGCCCATCATGGAAACATTGGTGTTCGCGTTGGAAGATGCCTGCGCGAGTACGTCCGCAAAGCGCCCGGACTGGTCTGCTGTCATGTTGAACGCTGTCAGTGCGTCCGTTACAATGTCGGAAACCTGCCCCAAGTCTTCGCCGGACGCGGCGGCAAGGTTCATAATGCCGGGCAAGCCGCCCAACATTTGGTCGGTCTTCCAACCCGCCATAGCCATATATTCAAGGGCTTTTCCGGCTTCAACTGCGGTGAACTGCGTTGTCGCGCCCATGTGCTTCGCTTCCTCTGAAAGCCGCTTCATGTCGTCCGCCGATGCGTTGGAAATGGCCTTGACGGTTGACATTTGGGCTTCAAATTCAGCAGCCTTTTTCACGGGTCCGGCATAGATAGCGCCGCCCAGCGCGGCAAGGGTTCCAAGCGTTCCCGCAAGCTGGGTCTTCGTTTGGGAGATTGCCGCGTTGTTCTGTTCAAGGGCGGCGCTTACCTTTGCCAATTCCTCTTGACTTTTCTTTACCTTGTCATAGGTCTTTGCAAGCCGTTCATTCTCCGCGCTCAAATTCGCCGTGTTCACGCCTGCGGCGGACAGTTCGGAACCAAGCGTCTGCAACCGCTGTTCCTGCGCTTCGATTTTCGCAGTTGTCGCGGCGATCTGCTTTTCATTCTTCGCCATCTTCTGCCGCAGTTCTTCCGACGGGGCGGCGGTTTCGCTCATTTCCCGTTGGAGTTTGTCATGCTCTGCGGTCAGGCGTTCCAGCTTTTGACGGTTCGATTCAAGGGCGGCTTCCTGTTTTTTGTAAGCGTCGATTTTCCCGGTGATGGAATTTAGCTTCGTTAGGCTGTTCTGCATTTGCTTCGTGGTGTTCAACGCGCTTTGAAAAACCGTGTTGAAGTTGCCGCCCAAAGCCGCTTGCAGTTTGAAAAGCAGTTCATATTCTTTTCGTCCAGCCAAATTCACCACCCCTTTTCGTCTATTTCTGTTTCGCGGCGGCGTTTATGTCCTCAATCCACGCCGTAATTTCCGTCATGTTCATATCAAGCCAGAACGGGACGGGCGTATACGTTGCCTGCGCCAGCTTGAAGCACTCCCGCCGCCACCACTTCGCCGGGCTTTTTAATAGCCCGTGTCGATTAAAAAACTCCTTGCCGCGTTGGTGATGCGGTTAAAGTCCTTGATAGGCATAGCGTCGAGAACGTCGCTACCAATGCCCGCGGCCTTTGCCGCCATTTTCGCCTGAAAACTCCGGGACACTTCCGGCGCAAGGCAGTATTCATTGTTCATCTGCATTTCGGTTTCGATAGAAACCATGTCGCGGCCCGTCATTTTCTCGAAATCGAATGTCAGGGTCGTATAGGTTTCGCCTGCGTACTCGAAAGGCTTCTTGAACGTGTGCGTATAAACGCCTGCGTCAGCCTGTACGGGTTCGTTTACGGCTTCCGCGGTCATATCATGGGTGACAGCTTCCGCCGCGCCTGCGGCGTTCTGTGCGCTCTCTGCGGCGGCATTCTTGATGTTCTCACTCATTGTCAATTCCTCCGATTTAGAAATTCATATTTTCAGATACATAAAAGGGCATAATAAAACCCAGCGGGAAGCCCCGCCGGGTTTTACTTGCCAAGTGCCTTTCGCACGTCTTCGAGGTAATCAACGCCGTTGACGTAGTAGATAAAGTTCAGAATGTCGATTTCCAGAACCTTTTTACCGTCGATGTACGTTGCGTAGTAGGTCACGGGATATTCGCCGGACGCTTCCGCGGAAGATGCCGGGGCCAGCTTGCCGGGGGCAAACTTTTTCGGATTGACGACAAGGACGTGCTTCACGGCCTGCTGGACATAGCGGCCCGCGCTGTTATCCCAAGACTGCTGAGCCGCCCGCAAATCAAGCTGGTGCTTGCGCGGCTCTGCCAGCTTGATAGCGTCCGTAGTGACGGAACGGAAATTCAGGGTCAGGGACATAGCTTCAAGGTGTCCGACAAACGTTCCGTCGAACGTACCTGCGATGCCCGCGCCCTTGACCTCTTCCGAAATCTGCGTGATTTCAGGAAGTGTGACTTCTGCCATGCCGTAATATTCGGTCGCGTCCTCATATACGGCAAAGTTGGTTACGCCGTTTTCAATTTTCATTGTTCTTTACCTCCTTACGCCGACAGCGCCGCAGTCACATAGTCCGCGTCGTATTCAAGGACGAATTCGCATTCCCTCATGGGGCTTGCGGGGGTCATGTAGATATGGAAAACAGCCTTGCCCGCCATAAGCGCGGTCGTGCTGTTCTCTTCGTCCAGAAACTCCACGCGTGCGCCCAACAGCTTTTCTTCCGAAACAAGGCCGTTCAGCCAAATGTTTACGGAATCAACGATGCTGTCGATAAGGCGGCGCGTCATTTTCTTGTCGATCTTGCTCCAATAAGTAAGAATGACAGAACGGGCAACCCAACCGAACATACGGGAAACGGAAATGAAGTAGTTCTTCACGTCCGTATCGGCGGGGAAGCAGGCGGTTTCGTCGCCCCACAGCACATAGCTTCCAATGAAGTTCAGCGCCGTAACGATACCGTTACTGTTCAGGTAGTTTGCCTGCGCGAGATCGAGAAGCACAGTCGTTCCGTCCGCAAGCATAGCGCGGTCGATCTGCAAGGACTTGTTCGACGGGCTTTCCGCCGGGCAACCGCCGTTGTCCGAATCGGTCTTTCCCATCAGGCCCGCGGCGTGGACGGACGCATGAAACGCACGGTCGCCCAGCCCGAACATAGGCCAGCAGAGAATTTCCGCCTTGCTGTTCATGTTCTGTGCTTTCTTCCATGCGGGAACGTCCGCGTAGTGGCGAACGGTGTTGGTGTCCGCGTCGATCAGGGCTTTTGCACCCGTGAACACGGTGTTGATTGCATCCGCCTTTGCGGTCATAACCGCCGCGACATTGGACTTGTCGGACCAGCCGGGGGCAACGATAAGGTCGGGGACGATGCCATATTTCGGAAAAACCTTGTCGATCAGTTCAAGACCGGAATACTTCTTCGTGCTGGTATCGAAACCGCCGATAATGTCGTTTTCGTTGATTTTGGAGGGGTCCACCGCGTCGAACGTGATTGTCAGTTCTCCCGTTTCAGCGGGAATACTGCCGCCGTCCAGAACTTCAAGAATCAGGTTTTCGCCCTCATAGAAAAGTTCATAGTCGGTCCCGGCGGTGTAGCTTGTCACCTTGACCGTGTTTTTCAGGGCTTCGAGGGGAAGCAGAACTTTTCCGTCTGCGACGGGGTAGTTCTGTTCTGCGACGCTCTTCTTGTGCTTCGCAGGGTCAAGCACGTTCACGAACACCACAGGGGCCACGCCGTACAGCTTGAACTGCGAATAGATAGCTTCGCAAATGGGGTACTTCTCCCAATCGTCGCTATACCCCAAAGCGGCGACGGCTTCCGCGTAAGACTGACACATGATAGGGTCGTTCGGTGCGCCGCCCACGGTATGACCGGGGGCCGCGCCGACGACGAACGCAATACCAGAATCGGCGGTTACAGGGGTAGAAATCGACGTGTCGTTCTGACGCGTCGAAACGCCGTGAAAATAGTTTGCCATCGTTTATACCTCCTTGTTTCCTCGCATTGTCGAAACAATGTCGTTGTAATACTTGTGCGCGATATTGCCGGGGGTCTTGACCTTTGCGGCAAACGCGGAAAGCCGCTCCACGGGAACGATCAGGCGTTCCGCCTGCGGGTAGTCTTCCAGCACGTCCGCAAGGTAGGCTTTCACGTCCTCGAACGTACCGTTGAATACGGCGTGTTCTTTCAAGCGTCCGTGTGGGAGGGAGGGACCGGCATACACGAACAGGCCGTAGCCCTCCGGGGCGGCTTCCTGCGCGTCCTCTGCGGGCGGCTCTGTGTCACTGTCCCCGGTAGTGCTTTCCTCGCCGTCCTGCGGCTCCTGTGTCGCTTCGTCGCCCTCCGCCGGGTCGTTACCCTCCGGGGGCGTTTCTGCGCCGCCCTGCGGCTCCTGTGCGCCCTCTGCGGCGCGTGCCTGTTCCAGCAGTTTTAGAATGTCGTTTTTCTTCATGCTGTCGTCGGCTTCGATGCCGTGTTCCGCGGCAATTTCCAGCAGTTCGTTTTTGCTCATGCTGGACTTGAATTCTACTGCCATATCTGTTGAACCTCACTTTCGATAATCGGCATGGTCCATGTCGTCATCATTTCGCCCAAATAGTAAGGGGCTGTGCTGTCCGGGTACACAATCATTTCAAGTGGAGATTTCAAGACGAACTGCCCGCCGACAACGCCATCTTTCAGCATGGCGACACGAATTCGCGTCAGCAGGTTCAAGACGCACATTGCGCCCTCGCTTTCGTCCTCCGAATAGGTGGCGGCGACGATACGCACGGTGCATTCGCTTTCCGGCTCCTGTCCCTGTTCCTGCGTGTCGGTGCTTTTGATGTACTGCAACAGCAGGTAGGGGACCCGCTCCGTCTGCGCGGTTTTGTTCGGCAGGCGCATTTTGTAGACCTCCGCCGCGCGTTCCTTGTTCTCTCCGCTCTTGCGGTCCACCCGGACGGGTAAAAGAATGTCTTTTGTTTCTTGCTTCACAAACGCTTCCAGCGCGTCAAGCAGTTGTAAAGGTGTCATGCGTTCAACCTCCGTACCCGTTCAGAATGCGGGTGATTTCGTGTTCAACGCGCTTGTTGATGACCTCTTGTGCCTTTTCCTCCACGTCGGCAAGAACGATACTGTTTCCCGCCATCTGTGCCGTAGACGGTCCCATGAACTCGCTGATAGGCAGGCGCTTTGAACCGTCGCGCTCGAACATACCTGTATGTCCGCTTTGCATTCTCGCAATGAACGCGTCTTGAAACGGCGTGCGCCCGTTTCCGGCAAGCACCGCCGCCGACACGGTAGCCCGTTGGATAGGAATTGTCGGCGATACGTTGAAGCGGTATAGCGGTATCTTGTGGCCCGCAAACAGAACAGTTCCGACAATTCCGCCGTCGCTGGACTGTGTGCGGACCTTGATTGTCGTTTCCGCCCGGACGTTCTGCCGCGTGATTGCATAAACGGTCGTGATGCCCTTTAGGGTTTCAGAACGAACAGTGTTGTTCGCCCGGCGGATAGTGCTTGACAGCGCCTTTTCTATGCCGCCGGGAACACCCGATAAAATCAGGTTGACCCGCTCGATCTGTTCGGCTGTAATAGTAATCATTCGGTCAGCATCTCCAAATAAAGAACGATTTCCCCGGCTTCCGGGTGAACCTTTGTGATTTGGTAAATGTGGTCGCCGATTTCCATATTCAGGCCCTTTTGTGGAATTGTCTTCAACAGGGATAGCGGGACATATACAACAAGGTCAACAAGAACCAAGCCGTCTACATGGTCCGTAGACGGCTTTTTCCTGTCCTGTGCGCCGCCGTCATCAATGACGACAGGGCCTTTGTAGCGCACCCCGTCAATCCAGAATTCCATAACGTCGGCGTGTTCGCGGGCGTTATGGAATACCGCTGTAAGGTCCCGTTCAACCTGCGCTTTGAAGTTCATTACAGGACCTTTGCAACGTACCAGCTATTGACCTCATGGGGAACGGTCAGCGGCTTACTGTTGACTTGCAGGAAGCGGCGGTCCGGGCGGCGCTCAACCCACGTCTGCGGCACGCGGTCGCCTTCCACGGTAACAAACGTCTTACCCTCTTCGGGAATCATGGTGATTGCGCCGTAGTAGATGGAATACTCCGCTTCGGTAGACAGCAGGGCAAGCGTGCCGTCAGGAACAAGCGGCTTCTGCGTCGGGGCGTTGGGGTTGGTCCAGTTGTCCAGATACCACTCGTTGTACTGGTAGATGTCAAGGCCCAGCTTGTGAATAGTGCCGATGTAAGTAAGGCCGTTCGGCAGTTCGCGGGGCTTGATAACTGCCAAATCATAGGCGCGAACGTCCAAAACGGACTTGACCTTTGCATTGTTCACAAAGGCGTTCGCAACGTCCTTTGCCATGATGCAGATATTGCAGTTCACAAAGCCCTCTTTCTGGACGGCTTCGCGCCAGCGCTCCAAATCGCCCAGCGGGTCGGAAGTATCGGCGTTCCACTTCTTTTCGGCGCTGACGATGGTTTCCTTGTTGGTGAAGTCAAAGTCGATGACTTCGTTCAGGCCCTCGCCGATAATGGGAATCTGCCCGGTGAAAATGGCGGTAGCCGCCATCCACTCTTCGCGGCGCACGATCATTTCGTTCAGTTCGCGCAGGTCGTCCGCCAGCTTCTCAACGGCACGCTCCGCGGGGGTTCTGCCGCTGTACGGGTTTTCACCCGCAGAACGGTTCAGCAGGTCGTCAACGGTGGTGATTTTGTCAGGGGCCAGCAGAACGGGGGTGTAAGTCTTCGTCTGGTAGCCGCTGTTCGGAACCACCTTGCCGCCGACTTTCGGGTGAACGAACGGTGCGAGGGCGCGGCTTCCTTTCTTGAAGTCAACGTCAACGCTCTTCGTGGGGAAAGTGCGGCGGTTCTTGAACAGGGTATCGCGGAAAAAGGTATGCACGGGGGGCATTCTGGTAATCAGCTTACCCAGCGTGCGCGGGGTGTAAATAGTTGTTTCGATAGCCATTTTCTCTTCGCTCCTTTACTTCAAAAAGATTCCGATATTGCGGAACGCCTTTGCCAGCGTATCGGCGGTCACGCCCTCCGGCAAGGTGATAGCGTCCGCGAAAAATTCGCCCGTCAGGTAGACGACGACTTCTTCCGCGGCTTGTGCGGCGGTCGCGGCGATGCCGTAAATGCCCGCCGTGGTGTTCTCATACTCGGACTTCGCCGGGGTGCTTGTGCCGCTCACGGCTTCGCTTGCGGCGACTTTTACAACGGGTTCAATGCCGTTGTCCGTCAGCTTGACGGGTTCGTACTGCTTGACGCTCTTTCCGGTGGCAACAGCCTTGACCGCCGTAACGACGGGGTATTCTCCGGCGAAAAACTTCACGGGTACGCTCTGGTCTTTCTGGATTTCGTACATGGTGTTTCCTCCTTTACTTCGTCGCAGGGAACAGCTTGTCAATGGCCTTGTCAACGTCATTGTCGCCGCCGTCATCGCCTGCGCCCTCATGTGCGCCCGCTCCAACGTCGCCCGCACCGCTCTTCTGCGCGTCGTCGTCGCGGTTCTTGATGTAAGTTCCGCCCTGCTTCTTCTGCGCGGCAACGATAGCTTTTGCCACGTCACCCGCCGCAATGGGGTTGTTGAACTTCGCGTCGTTTACGATGCTCTCATAGCCCGCAAGCGCCACGTCTTCAATGTCCTGAATGCGCTTGCGCTCCGCGGTTGTCGCCGCGTCCTCGATCTGACGCGTCAGGTCGGGGAAAGCCGCTTTCAGGCCGTCAACCGTAGTGATTTTTTCGATTCCGTCCATTGTGTTTCGCTCCTTTTCGGTATTTTTATGGTTGGTTTTATTTGAAAAACCGCCGGGCGTGCGGGCCGTCATGCGGTTTAACAACGATACAGGCATATTCGGAAAGCGCGTCAGGTCGAGGGAAACGCTGTTCACAACGACTTTCGCCGCATTTTCCACGGTCGTCTCCGCGTCCTCAAACATAAGTTTGTCGCAGAAACCCGCGTCAACGGCCTGTTTGCCGTCGTACCACGTTTCAGCCGCCATGATTGCGGCGACGTCCGCCGCGTCCTTTCCCGTTTTCAGGGTATAGGCGTTCACGATAGACTGCTTGATGACCTTTAGTTCATCGGTCATTTTCGCAAGTTCCGTTTCGTTGAAGTAGCCCAACAGCCCCAACGCCGGGTCATGCACCATGAAAACGCCGTTTCCGGGAATTTCGATGCTGTCGCCCGCCATTGCAATAATCGTCGCCGCAGACGCGGCCCATCCGTCAATTTTCACGGTGATTTTCGCCGCGTTGTCTTTCAGGCGGGTGTAAATGGCATTTGCGGCGAACACGTCACCGCCGCCGCTGTTGATGCGTACCACGATTTCAGGCACAGCGCCCAGCGCGGCCAGTTCCTCCGTGAACTGCCGCGGGGTCACTTCATCGCCCCACCATGTTTCGGAAGCAATGTCGCCGTAAAGAATGAGTTCCGGGGGATTGTCCCCGCTTGCTGGTTGGAAGTTCCAAAAGTGTTTATTCTTCGGTTTTGCCTGCGGCGTTGCCGTTTTCTCCATTTTCTTTTACCTCCCTTAACATTTTTTCTTCGCGCTTCAACTGCGCGGCGTTTCGGTAGAAGTCTGAACCGTTCATTTCCATAGCTTCGCGGTCGCGTGTGGAAAAACCGTTCTGCACGCGCTTTTCCGCCGCGGTGACTTCCTGTACCGGGTTCAAAAGGCCCTGCGCCGGGCCGTTCCACTCTGCGCCCGTGTACGCCTTGCGTATCAGCGGGTCAGAGAAAAAGCCGGGTGCGGGAATGCGGCCCTTTGCCACGGCTTCGGCGAACCATTCTTCATAGACTGGTTGGCAAAAATCATTTGCAAGCCACGTCCGATACATACGGAACATTTTCCATGCTTCCAGAAGCGCCCCGCGGGACGCGCTGTAAGACGCGTTGAAGTTCTTTACCAACAGTTCATAGGGGATTTCAAGGGCCGCGCCGATCTGACGGCATATAGCCACAACGAACCCGTCAAAAGCCGTGTTCGGTCTGCCGGGGTTCATGTCGTGTGCTTTTTCGCCCTCGTTCAAATCCACGATTGCGCCGGGGGCAAGTTCAATCGTGCTGTCGTCGCCTGCGTCCACCTGTGCGTCTTCTGGAATGATTTCACCGAACCCGCCGTCGCTGGACGCGGATTCTTTTTCGATAAACACCGTGAACATACCAGAAACCACGGCGGCGACAAGTTCCGCGTCTGTATATCGCCCAAGCTGTTTCAGCGCTTCAATGACCGGGGCAAGAAACGGCACGCCGCGGCGCTGTCCGATGCGCTCCCGGTTCATAATGTGAAGCACATTTCGCCGCCCGGTCTTTTCGCCCCACGCTTCAACGCGCGTCCACCCGGTTTCCGTCATGTCATACGAAAGAGGGTGGTGCTTGCTGATATGGTAGGCCACGACTTCGCCCGCGTCGTTGGTTTCAACGCCGCCGATGATATGCGGGTCAACAATCCCGTTCGGATTGCTCAACCTGTCCGCTTCGATCAGACAAATTCGCAGGTCGTAAGGCATATTTGCCCGCTTTGTCACGGGCAAGGTTGCGATAACGTCACCGCTCATAAGCCAGTTCAGAAACGCGAGTTGTTGCAGTTCGTAGAAGTTGTCAAGCCGTTCAAGGTCGCAGGCGGTCGAATCGGCCCACAGTGAAAATTCCCGCTCGATTTTGCGTTCAAGGTCGCGGGCGGCTTCTTCGTCCATTCCCAACGCTTCATAGTCGATTTGACTTTTCAGCCGCAGGCCGGACCCGATGACGTTTGTTCGGCAGGTTTTCAGCGCACCCGTCGCCAACGGAACGCCCATGTAGAGGTCGCGGCAACGTTGCCGCAGGGTCGATAAATTGTCCTGAATATCTTCCTTTGCGGACCCGCCGCCATACAGCCAGCCCGCAAGCGATTTCTTCGTGTGTGATGCGCCGTAGTTTCCATATCCGCTATCCAGAATATCCAGCTTCCGGCGGGCGGCGGCGCGTTTTACCGCCGTTTGCGGGGACACGGCGGCAATCACCCGGTCTAATGCGTTCAAACCGCTTCACCGTCCTTTCTCACAGGTCCCGCGGCACTACCCGGAACACGCGGTTTCTTCCGCCGCGGGCTTCGATGTTTTCCAGCCGGGAAACCTCATTCGTCCAATACTTGATGCGTTCGCCGATTTCGGAAAGGTCGGCTTTCGTCAGGCTCCGCGAACCGATGGTATAGCTTTGATGCGTTGTTACCTCCAATTCGGCGGCAAGCCACGCTTCAAGGTGTTTTCGCGCGATTTCAAGCCGCGCTTTCTGTGATGTAGCCATTTATAGAATTCCTCCGTTCGTCCGTGAACGCCTGCCGCGCCGCCGCGGGGCGGGTGCGGTGGTGTCATGCTCCGGCGGCTTCAAAATCGGGTTTGCGATTTCCAGCGCGACGGTCGCATAGTTCCGAATGTCCAACGGCTCGTTTCGCTTGTAGCCGCCGTCTTTCAGGGTCCAGACGTATTGTGCTTTGCCCCGCTTGTAGCTGATAACCATTTTTTCGGCGGTTAGGCCCTTGAAGTATTCCTGCGTATATCCCCGGTCTTTCTCCCGCGGGAAGTGGCAGTAATTCGGCCCCTCTTCCTGCACCGCCAAACGCTGATATAAAAGCGCCTTGCCTGTATCAACGCCCACAGTGAAAAGCGGGGTTTTGATGTTGTTTGCCGTGGACGGTCGGTTGAAGTACGGGACTTCCGCGCCGCCCTTGCCCTTGATTGCAAACACGCGGCGGGCTGTCCGCTCCTTGCAGAAGCGGTAAACCTGCGTCGTGAAGTGTCCGCCGGAATCGACGCAGGCGCAAATGATTTTCAGGTGTCTTCCGTCTGCCGTCGTGAACGTCTGTGAAAGAAAGCGGTCCAGTTCGTCCCATACGGGCTTTAGCTTCAAATCGCCGTAAATGACTTGATACTTGATGCCCCAACTTTCCTTGTCCACGCCCCAGCCGACGACTTCCGCTTCAAAGCGGTCGTCCTGAACGTCAACGCCCGCCGTCAGTACAAGAACTTCTTCCGGCACTTCGCAATTATACTTTTCGCGGCGCTTGTAGAGGTCGTCCGTTTCGATCTGTTCGCCGTCCTCTTCCCACGTTTCGCCCATTTCGGTATTTGTCCAGACTTTCAGAAGTTCGATGTTGCCTTTTTTCTTCTCTTCGTTCGCAGTCAGGAATTTTTCAACGATTTCCCGCCAATCCACGAACAGGGAAGCAAGGGCGTTTAGGTGGAAGCCCCGGACCTTTCGTTCCGGGTGGGCCGCAACGAATTTTCCGTTGATGTACTGTTCTTTCCACTCCGTTTCGCTGGAAACCACGCCGCAGGCCGGGCAGGTACAGCCGATTTCGTCCAGCTTATCCCGGTCAAATACGATATTCGCCCACAGCAGGGGTGTGAATGCTCCGCACGCCGGGCAAGGTACGTTCCATTCTTCCTGCGTGCTGTGTTCAAATTCAACAGCGATGCGGGACGTTTCCTTGTTGGTGGGGGTCGAAACGCAGACTTCTTTTTTATTCCAAAACGTCGCAAGACGCTTTCCGGCAAGTAACAGGGGGTCGCCCTCGTTGCCCGCCGTCGCCGGGTATCGGTCGATTTCGTCCGCAAGCAGAATGCGGATAGGTCGTGACGCAAGGGACGACGGCGAATTTGCGCCTACCATCGTTACATGACCGCCCGGAAAGATTTTTTGCAAAATTGTGTTGCCGCTGTTCCGGCTTTTGTCGTTCACCTTGTCGCGCAGAACCGGGGTATCGCGCAACATAGGCGAAAGACGGTCCTTACTGAACGTTTCCGCCATCTGAATAGTTGGTTGCATAACCATAATCGGTGACGGGTCGTAGTGCATATAGTAGCCGATGGGATTCAATATAAGCGCGTCCGTTTTACCGATCTGTGCCGCGGACATGATAACGACTTTCTGAACCCTCATGTCGCAAACTGCGTCCATGATTTCGCGTTGATACGGGGCCTTTGACGTTCGCCATCGCCCCGGCTCTGCCGATGATTCAGAGGACAAGCGGCGGTATTTGTCCGCCCATTGTGAAACGGTCATGTTGGGGGGCGGGGCCAGAACGGAGAAGATGCGGGCGAACAGGTCAACCGTCGCTTTTTTCATCTTCTTTCACCCTTTCCCCGAATGTCGTTTTGAAGTCCGAAAGTTCCATCAACGCTTCGTCGATGTGGTCTTTCAACAGGGCGAAAATTTCCGCCTTGTCCGTCTTCTTACAAAGGACCGGGGCCAGCTTCGAGGGAATCGCCATAAGCCGTGATTTGAAGTTTACCAGCATATCAGTCATAACGGCTTCGATGTCCTCCGCCGCGTGAAGCTGATTTTCTTTCAACTGCAATTCGTACTCTTCGTTTTTGCGCTTCGCCCGAACCAGCTTCGCCCGCTCCGTGTTGTAATCTATGGTTTCGTCGCCCTCCGGGTTTCGCTTTCGGAGGTAGTTAATATAGCGGTGGTTCGTGTCGATCAGGTCATACAGGCCGGGGCGAACCTCCGCTATCACTTTTTCGTCGCGCAACTGCCGGACACGTCGTTCTGACACGTCCAGAAACCGGGCAATCGCCCGCACGTCGTAAAGTTTCACGGTTTTTCACCCCTCCCAAGCCCTTATTTCTCGAAAAAACACCCCCATACTGAAAAAATCGGCACGGCCCGGAAGCGTTCAAAAAAATTTCGTGGCTAAAAAAACGCCGGGCGTCGCGGACCCGCAGGCCGTAGGCTCCGCCGAAAGAACCTATTTCAAATTTCCGGGTCGCCGCACGGGTCGTCCACTTCGTCGATGATTTCGCCCGTTTCAGGGTCAACGTCGAACGCTCCTGATAGTTTTTGCTTCGCAAGATTATATTTGCGCTCTTCAAGGCGCAGGCGGCGGCTTTCCATCTCATAACCCTTGATAGAATCAAGTAACTTGATGATGCGCCCGTGTATCTTGTTCAGTTCGGCTTCCAGTTTCATAGCGCGATCAAACGCGCTTGCCTTGATGACTGTTTGCATATTGACTTTGTAACTGGATTTCTCCAACTCCATTTGACGGTCTGCCGTGGTATCTTCCAGCGCGGCTATTTCGCGTTGTGATGCGTCCAGTTGCTTTTGCTTTGCCTTTGACGGCGGCTTACCATCCGGGCCGCTGTCAATCTCCCACGTCAGGTCATCACGCTTACGGCGCAGGGTTTCCAGTTTCTCTTGCTGTTGCTCCAAACGCTCCGTACTCTTTGGCGCACGCATTTCAACAACGCGGTCAATATACAGCGCGTCCGGGTCGCCGTTCTCTATCTTTGCAATCTTGCTTTGCAGGTCGGCTTCCTTTGCAATCAGAAGTTGCAATTCAGAAAGCATATTCGTTCCCGTGTCAAGCGTGATACTTTCGATGTATTCGCGCTGTTCGTCCGGGAGGTCCGCAAGGCGAACCGTTGAATATGCGCCGTGGGTTTCCGCGTTTCGGTTCCCGTGTGGAGCGCCTGCGCCTGCGGCGTTCTTATTGCCGGGTTGTCCGCCGCGCTTCCGCGGTGGTTTCTGCGCTTCAAGTTCCGCCGCCCAGCTATCAAGGCTTTTCCATTTGCGGACCTGTTCAGGCTTTACGCCGACTTGCTCCGCAACCTGTCGGGCCGTCAGCGTGCCGCCGGAATCAAGCCATATCTGCCGGGCTTTGTCACGTTCCGGGTTTCGCTCTCTTGCCATGCGTCCGCCGCGCCCCCTTTCGTTTGTTTTTCATTTTTCGTTCTGGGCGTTGCCGCGGAAGTGCGTAAAAAACGGGCCATGTTCAAAACATGGTCCGTTTTCAGGCTTCCGGCGGCGTGGAGGAATGCGCCGCCCGTATCGTTGTGTTCACTTTTCACAATGCCAATTATAGCAGGAAAAACGGGCAATAGGTGGCAATCTTATTTTTCCGGGAAAACGTAGCAGGAAATCCGCTTGTTCTGCTCAAAGCGCTTTGCCAATCTATCCAACGCAATGTTTCTGATATTCCGGCATTGCCGCGGGCTGTAATTTACGCGTTGTGAAAGACGTTCCCATTGAAGCCCGTCTATGTAAAAGCCGTAAATCACCGCTTTTTCGCGGTAGTTCAGGGCGTTCAACTCCGAAAGAATTTCGCCCTTTATCGCGGTCAGCCTTTCGTTTTCCCGGCGCATATTTGCGATAGTGTCGGAAACGGACTGCGGTATATTCAGCACGACGCGTTCGACAGGGTTTGAAGCCCCGCCTTTCCCGTGTGGCATACCGTCGAAATTCACCGCGCCCAACGTGGAATAGTATTGATCTTCAAGGTTCCGAATAACCCGCTCGTTCATGGTGACTGTTTTATCTATATCCCGGTAAAAATCCAGAATAGCAATAACTCTTTCTTGCTTCATTGCTCCGTTTCCTCCTGTTCCTGCTCTATCAAGGCGGCTTATATACCCTGCGGAAAGGACGCGCCCGCTCATAATGCCTGATTTGGACCATATACCGCCGTTCAATCAGCGTGGCCCGCTCTCTCTCTGCCGTTTCCTGCGGCGGTGCTTCGGCTCTGCCTGTGCTATGTCTTCTTCAACTTGCGTGATGAATTTTTCAACTGCGTTTGTCAGTGTGTCCGCAATGGACGTGATTTCGTCCCGTATGACCTGCAACGCTTCTTGAATGCGGTATATGGCTTCTTCCGCTGATACGCCCGCCCGCTCCGCAAGTATCATCGCGGCTTCACGGAAACGCTCTGCTTCCTCCGCCGCGGCTTCCAGATAATCGGTCGTGTATTCGTCCATCTGCGCCCCTCACTCTTCCGCCGGGGAACAGAAATAAGAAACCGAACAAAAGATTTTCACCCGCTGTCCGCAATGTTGGCAGGTGTGCGGCTTTCCCTCCGCCGCGCCGCGAATGCTGTATTCGATAACTTTTGCCGCGTCAAACTTCGCCCCGCAATACGGGCAAATCCCGCATTCGCTACTTCTGGTAGCCTGCGGGCGGCGTGGTGCGCTCTGCTGGGTGCTTTCGGTCGGCTTCGTGTCCTGCGTCCCGTCTGCGGTGTCCCGCTCCACAGCGGCGCTATACGGCGGCGTGGCCTGCGTGTCCGGCACTTTGTCCCGCTCGACTACGGGTTCCCGCTCTTTCTGCGGGCGTTCTGCCTGCGTAGGTGTGGCGGTGTCCTCTGCGGGCGGTGCAGGCGGGGCAGGACGTTTCCATTCCCGCGCGGCCTTGATGGAAATTGCCCCGGTCAGGTGATATTCCTTAAAGGCGGCGTTCTGGTTCTCCGCAGGCAGGCCCGCCAATTCGTAGGCGGTCGAAAGGTTGATGCGGTCCGCTTTCAGTTCCTCCGTGAATTCCGGGGACAAATGGCGAATGATGGTGTCATATCGTCCGATCTGCGTTGTACTGGTATGAAGCACCTTTGCGATAAAATCGCGGGTCCCGTCCGTCTGTAACTCTCCGTCTTCAAACGTCTTTTCGACGATGCGGCGCAACAGTTCGACGAACCGGGGCTTTGTCTTCGCTTTTTCCAAAACTTCCCGCAGATAGCGAACCTCTTCGATTTTGTCCCACGCGGTCTTTTCTCTCTGCGAGTTGGTAACAATCAGGTCCAGCCCGTCGCGTATTTCCTGTTCGTCCGCCGCTTCCTCTGTCGGTTCGATGACGCAGGGAACGAATTCATATTCCGGCTTCCCGTCGTTCACAAGTTCGATAGAAGCAAGGCGGCGGCGATGCCCGGCAATGACCTTGTACTTGCCGTCGCCCAGCGGAACGACGACAAGGTTTTGAAGAACTTTCCCGGCGATTTCGATTGCCGCTTTCAGTTCCCCGATTTCCCGCATGGAATAGAAATTGTCCTCCGACGGTACAAGGTCAAAGACGCTCAATTTCTCATAGCGGCTTTCAGAGGAGCGGGGCTTTGCACTCCCGCCGCCCGCCGCCGCCTTTGACGTGTCACTCAAAATCTGGTTCAAATTAAATCTTCCCATAGATAGCCCCTTTCCGTCCGAATCGGACATTTTAGCGGTGAACGCCGATGCGCCCGCGGCCTGTTATCGGTTTGAATGCTTCCCGGCAACCGTCAGGGTCGCCGCAACCGGGCCAATACCCGGCGCGGCAGAACCGCTTGTCGGAAACGTCGTCAATGTCCAGTCGGTCGCAAATCCCGCATTGATACGCGCGGATTTTCTTCCCGCCCCGGCAGTATTCCGGGACCGCCGTTTTCTCCGTCATTGTTTACCCCTCCGCAAGTATTCCTGAACGAATGCGATGTAGTCCATCGCGGTTCCGCTCCGTCGGCTGTACTCCACGATAGGGATTTCCGAAAAGGTGCTTTCTGTGACTTTATCTGAATAGCGAATGCGGGTATCAAAGACGGGGTATTCCGGGCGGGACCGCAACCACGCTTCGCCCTGCTTCTCTGCGTCGGCGCGGATAAAGCAGGTAATCAAGCACCCGGCAAGGCGCAAGCGCGGGTTCAGGTCGTCCCGTGTGTCCTCGATTTGTTCTTTCAGTTCTTCCAGCCTGTCAAAGGCGTACTTGTCAATCTTTATGGGAATAATCACGTCGTCGGACGCGACAAGGGCATTTATCGTCGAAATGTTGATGTCCGGGGCGTTGTCGATGATGCAGAAATCATAAAAGTTTTCTTCCGCAATCGCGTTCAGGGCGGACCGCAGGCGCGTTTGTTGGGGCCGGGTGCTGTCCATCAGGACTTCCATATTCGCCCGAATCAATGTCATATTTGCGGGCATTACGTCGATATTCTCGAACCGGGTCTTCTTGATGACCTCCCGCGGGTCCAGCCGCCGGGCAGTCAGCACGTCCGAAATGCTCTTGTTGTCGTAGGAATGGACCCCGAATGCCTTTGACGTGTTGCCCTGCTTGTCGTTGTCCACAAGCAAAACACGCTTGTTGTGGAGCGTTGCGAGGACGTGGGCCATGCTGTCAGCGGTCAGCGTCTTTGCAACGCCGCCTTTTAGGTTGATAATTGATATGGTTTTCACCGTCTAAACCTCCTTTTGTGGTTCTCCCGCTCGAAAGCGGGTCAACGAACGATTTCTACCAAACGCCCGTCGTTGTCCAGTTCGTACAGGAACTTCACCGTTCCGGCTTTGACGGAGTGCATACACACAATGTCGGTGATAGTCCGTTCAACGATAACGTCAAGCGTTCTGCCGCCCACCGCGCAGGCGTTCTTCCTCATGCCGATTTTGTCGCCGATCTCAAAGGGGCAAACGGCATTGAATGCCGCAAGTTTCATTTTCTTTTACCTCCGTTTCGTTTGTCAGTGGCTCCCAGTCTTACTTCCGCCGCCGCTTATGCTTTTTCCGCTTTGGAGCGGGAGGGGCGGGCGGTTCCGGCTCCGTCGCTTCCTCGCAGAGAACTTCCAGTTCCTCCACGTCCGCCGTGGCGAACGTCAGGGACGCGCCGCCGGGGTCGTATGCCTGCGCCGCCCAATCCGCCTTGAATTTCGCAAGGTCGTTTTTGTAGCGCGGGAACGGGTGTACCTGTTCGGCGTAGTAAATCGCCATCATCATTCTTTCGTCGTCTGCCGGGTCCCAATTATGCAGGTGATAGCTTGCGTGGTTGTCGTAGGCCCACAGGGAAAGCAGGACAACCAGCCCGTCGAACTCTTCGTTCGATCTCTGGATATTCTCAAAGCCCCGGTAGGTCAAGCCTTGCCCTCTGCATTCCTCCCGGATTTGTGGAATGCTCTTTCCGCCCGTTTTCAGGCGGCAACGAACAACTTTCGGTCGATAGTTCATGTATTTTCACCGTCGCTTTCTTTCGCCCGCTCGATTGCGCGAACGGCGGCAAAGAATCCGCTTGCGCCCATAGCTTGCAGGGCCGCGGGCGCGTTGATAAATACGTTGTCGTTGCGGTTGACCCATTCTTTCAGAAATTCCACGGTATAAAGCGGGTCATTTAGCCGCCGAATGATTGCTTCCTGCTTCTCTGTGATCGTGATTTTCCCCATGTCTATTTCCTCTCTTTCTTCTTCAACGGGCAGTATCGCGGGGCCGTCTTCCCGTAGAACAGTAGCGGACCCGGCGGCGGGCATTGCGGGTGATTGCAGAAAGACGCTTCCTGCCCGAAATGCCCGACGTGGGCGCTGTTGCCGTTTCCGTTGCGTGGGTATTTGTGGACCGATGCAAATTCGCATTCGCGGCACTTCATGTCGGTTCCTCCCAATTCCACCACCCTTGTTTCCCGTGGGCGGGAATGGGCGTTTTGAACATGACCGGGTTTTGAAGCACCCACGCGAACCGCCCCGGCGAATAATCACCTAACAGACGTTCCCGGTTATCCAAACTGTCCACAAGTTCTTCCACAGGCACACAATCGACGATTTCAACGGTTCCGATGACTGCGCCCCGCGGCAGGTTTCCGCCGCCGCCCGTGGCTTCCAGTACGGCCCAAAACTCACCGTTCGTCAGATGCTTTGTCGCTTGCACTTCGTCCAGCCGCCCGGCGTGGACAGCGACGCGGCCCCGAATATGCGTCCGCCGGGGTCGGGTTTCATAATGCTTGACCCCTGCTATGATTGCGTGTGCGTATGGCTGATACACGGTAAAGGCTTTCATTCCTGAACCTCCTTGTTTCCGTTGTAGATGACCACCATAGACGGGAACGGGGCCGCGGCGTATGCTTTGCCCTCTTCATCGGTGAAGCGTAACCGCCCGCGCACAAAGCGGATTTCCGCCCGCCCATATATGTAGTCGTGAAAGTATGTCGTGTCAGTCCGGGCCGGAATCAGAAGAACGACGGTTGCGCCGCGCTGGGCTTCCTCGTAGGCTTTGCGAACCCATTTCCCAACCTCGCGCCCGTATGGAGGGTTGCAGAATACAGCCCCCCCCGCAAGATTCCACGGGCTTTTCAGTCCGTCGGTTTCCGGGGTGTAGTACGCCGGGCATTTTGCGCTTTTGTCGGTCGCCGCCGCGTCAAGCGTAAAATGAAACTCTTCGTTCAGGCGGTCGAAAAAGTCTTGCGGGGTGCAATAGTCCACCTTTTTACTGCTCAAAAGCGCCGCGTTCATTCTTGAACCTCCGCCGTTTCCGCGTCAAATGCGGTCGTCTGGTTTTCGTCCGGCTCTTCTTCGTCCTCCGCCGCCGGGGTGGTGAATGCGCTCCGGGTGTTCAGGAAGTGGCGGCATTGATAGGACAGTTCTTCCAGTTCGTCGGCGAATTTCTTACTAATGACATAGGGCATGATGACCGCCGCCGTCAGGAACCCGGCCTTTGCGACGATGTACGAACCGCCCTGCGGCGTGGTCCGCTCGTAGAATTGCACCATGTCGATAACGTCTTCCAGCGGCGAAAGGTACAGGCTCCGAATGAACATAACGCCGTTGTTCGTTTTCAGCGGCTTCAAGCGCAACCCGCCATTGATAAAGGTCGTTTCGTACTCCCGAACCAGTTTGTCGCCCGCCGCCACGTCCTCGACGTTCAGGTGTTCCGGCAAGCGCTCATGCCGGAAAAGAATTTTTTCGCGTTGCTTCCCGGTAATATCGAACACGGCGCAGAAACTTTCTTCGTCCAGAATAGGCAGGCCGTCCAGAGGATAGAGGGCGCAGGCGTCGCCCAACCATTGTGTGATTTCTCCCGATCTGTCGATGCGGTCATACAGGTAATAAAGCCCCGTTCGTCTTGCAGATAGAAAGAACCTTTTCAGCTTCATTCGTCTACCTCCGCCGTCTGCTCGTTCAACGCCTTTACCGCCGCCGGAATGTCGGCGCGGCCCGCGTTCTCCACTTCAACCCGCGTCACGTCGCCGACGTGGTACACGGAAACTTTGCGCTTCTGACGGAAACCCGCCGCCGCGGTCGCCACGGCTTCACCCGCCGCGACAATCAGGACCACACAGCCCAGCCAAACCCAAAAACTTGAAAACACGAATTGCAGAAGTTCCATTTTATTTCCCTCTTTCCAGCCTTTCGGCGATATTCAAAATTCCGACGATTGCTTCACGAATGTTCGCGTCTGTGTCCGCTGTGATGGACAGGACCCGTGCAATGTCCCGCAGTTCCTCCGCCGCGGCGATTTGGTCCGCCGCCGCGCCCGTTGCTCTCATGCAGTCAGGGCAGAGGGGCAGGCCCTCCGCCGTCGGTCCGCCGCATTGCTCACACTTCGTCAGCTTCATAGATAACGCTCCTTTACACCGGGTAGCCAAATACAATGACGGTTCCTGTCAGGACTGCGCCCAGCATGAAAGCAACCCACAGGATAACCATGCCCAACAGGACGTTTTCAGCCCAGCCGCAGACACGCAAGGCCCACTTTGCCACGGTTCAACATTGCAGGCGGCGGGTGTGTTCCAGCTTCTCAAGGCCCGATGCCCGCTTCATGTCATAGGTCGCCGCTTTGACCTCCGCCGCGACTTTCGGTTGCAAACCCGCTCGAATGGTGAACAGCGCCCAATAAAGAGCGATCAGCAGAATTCCGGCGCGCATTGTCAGTCCTCCGTTTCCCGTTCATGCGCCCACACACATTCGGCGCAGTTTTCCAGTTCGCCCGTGTCGAGCGGGCAAGGCTCATTGTCGGCCCATTCAGGCTTCATGCAGTCATACTTCATTTCGTTTCCTCCGTTTCGATGTTTCGGCCCCGCAGGGCAAGCATTTTTTCACGAACCAGCTTATCGACGACGCGGCCCGGCGTTTTCTGCCCGCTCATAAGCATAAGGCGTTCGAGGTTGTAGGCCGTCTGTGCCGTGACGCGGACCGTCATTTTCTGTGTGTGCTGTTTTTTCATGGTGTCCCGCTCCTTTCGTGGTGGACGTAATCGAGGAATAGCACCGCCCCATTGAAGCGGACCCGCCGCAGACTGCGGCAAGCGCACCCCGCCGGGCGTGGCGTTCCAGCGTGTCCCGCTGTTCCTGTGTCAGAACGTCCCACTTCAAACGATCTGTCGTTGTGTACTTCGCTTCAAAGACTATGGAGCGCCCGCCGTCAAGCGTTCCTTGAAAGTCCGGCTGTGCGCGGGCGGTAAAGCGGCCCTTGAACTTTCCGTCGCGGCTCTTTTCCAGAACGCGGAACGGTTCAGGGGTTTTGTCTACGTCGGCCCGCTCCCGGTCAGAATAGAGGGCGCAGGCGGCTTTTATGGCACTCTCGAAAAAGTGGCCCTGTGCGTTGTTGACTTTGTTTTGATACCGCAGGGCGGCGCGTTGGTTGTCTATCACGGTTCCACCCCGCTTCCCAACACAGGGCGGCGCGTGTGGTCGCCCATGCCCGCCATAAGCGCTTGAAGTTTAAGTGCTTCGCTTCGGCTGATTTCCGCCGCCGGGATTTCTTCGGCCTTTTTGGAAGCAGGCGGGAAGATGTCGTTCTTCATCAGGAACGCCGAATAGAACCGTTCCATTTCCTCTTCCAGCGCGGCTTTATAAAACTCATAGCTGAATTCGATTTCCAGCCGTTCCGCCGCGGTGCAGTCAATTCCGACTTGCTTTCGTGCGCGGCCTGAATAGGACCCGACGCACTTAAAGTGGATTTTCCCGGTCACGGTATAAATCACCTGAACCAGCAGTTTTCTTTCATACGGGGTCTTGTAACGGAAGAAGCACTTTTCCAAACGCTCTTCCGCTATTTCGGCTTCGTCGATGCCGTATTGCGTCATCAGCCTATCAAGCAGGGCGGCGGCTGACTGCTTTTCGCCGTCTGCGCCGCGGTTTGCAAGGGCTTGAACCTTGCGTATCTTCTCTAACAGGCGTTCCCGCTCCGTCATTATCATACCTCCCATGTGTAAGGTTCCGTGCGGCACATATCGCAGAACGGGCAGAACGAACAAGCGTCGTCTGCCGTCCTGCGGTCGCAAATTTTCTTGATGACCCGCGCGGCCTGCTTCATTTCTTCGACTTCCTGTTCTTCCGGGGTCGGCTCATTTCTTCTCATATCTCGCAGATACCCCCGATATTGTCCAAATCGGCCCGGCTCACCGTGCGGCGTTTCAGGATACCCGCCATGACTTCGCCGTAGCGGTCCCAACGTGCCGTCGTGGTCTTGAAGTAGCGCAATTCCGGGTTGAACTGCGCCCGCATTTTCAGGCTTGCAAGGATTTCACTTGTGATTTCGAGGTCAAGCGGGTAAACGCTGACGCGCCCGCTTTCCTTGTCTACCTCCCGGCAGACGGCAAGCAGTTTCAACCGCTCCCACGGCTTCGGCGGCTCCCGCTCGATTGCGTCCTTGCAGTCGCAGGGTTCGGAAGCGTCGAGGTGTGCGCCGCAGTCCGGGCAGATTTTGAACGGCCTTGCCATATTGAACAGCCCCTTTCTTTACTCTTTCTTTCGCAATTTCAGGTAGACCGCCCAGCCCGTGAAGTCGTTGTATTCGTACTGAACGCCGTAGTCATCGTCTGTCAGGGTCCAGCCGGGATATTTCTTTTCCCAAAACTCACGGGGCGGGTGTTCTTTCGCCCACTTCTCGATCTGACGGCGATTGTACTTGCCGTCGTTCGTCCGGCTGTACGGCCTTTCGAGATTATGCGAGGAATTCCACCGCTTTTTCCCGCACCCCTGCTTCACAAGGTAGGTGCAAAGGGCGGCTATGCCGTTTTCATCGGCTTGCAGGCGGTCAGCATTACAAAAGCCGATTTTGTCGCCCTTTTTCTGTCCCTTGCGCCTGCGTTTTCTCCACAGGTCTTCCACAACGTCACGGTCAAGCCCGCCGTTCATAATGATGTGGTGATGAATACGAACGGGGGTTTCGCTGTTTCGCTTCGTGGTGTAGGCGGTAACGATCATGTACTTTAGCGGCGGCAAGCCCTCTTTCTTTCGGCGGTACTGGACCCGGCGTAGGAAGTTTGTTGCTTCCTGTTCGGCCTGTTCCACCGTGTCGGGCAGATATTTCCCGCTGTATGTAGCTGTAACGTGCAGGGCTTCCGGGTCAGAACCGAAATTCAGGTTCGCCGTCTGCGTGAAGTAGCGGCGGGCGTTCTTGTCATTCAGGTTCTTTTGCTTCGGCTCCGTTTCCTTGATTTTCTTTGACCTCTTCCCGCGCGTAGATGCTGTCAGTTGCGCGGCGGTATAGGGGTATATATCTACCTCCCGATAATGCTTTCCGCAGTAGATTTTCTTTTCTCTCATAAAACTTCGCACTTGCTTCACTCCTTTTGCGGGTAGAGGAAGCGGGCGGGGCTTTACTTCCGGCGTGTGTAGTTGTCTATGCAGGTAGGAAGAACACCAGATAGGGCGTGTCTTTCTTCCCGGTCCTGTTGTCATGCGTGACAAGGCTAATCGCAGGAACGTTAATACCCATTACAAGCCCGCCACGCCGCGCAAAAACGGCGTTATTTGTTGACTTTTTCCGCCGTTTTTGATATACTAACGGTAGGTCGATAGCTGATATATTTTCATCGGCGGAACCCGCTTCGCGTCTGCTCTCCCAAGCAAACGCGGGGCGGTTTTTCTTTATCCAGTTTTCACGACGGCGGGGGTTCAAACCTCCGCCGCTTTGTCTTTGTCTTCCTGCGCGATCTGTGCCGCGTCCTGCTTCGACGTGAACAGAGAAGCCACAGCCGCGCCCAGCGCTTCGCCCCAAACTTCCACGGGGTATTCATTCAGGGCATTCAAAATTCTGTCGCTTGCGATAAGAACAAGCTGTGCGCGGTCCTCTTCGGCGACTTCAACGCTTTTCTCTTCGTCGTCCTCTCCGGGAACAGATACCAAGATTTCGGATTTCAGATAGCAAAGCGGGCGAACGCCGCCGCCGACGCAAGCGACGTACCAGTCCAACGCGCCAGAGGAAAAGACGCCGCGGACGTCGCAAGAGTAGGACGCGTCACAGGTCCACGGGGTCAGGTTCCAGCACCACGCGTCCACGCGCGGGATAATGCCGCGGAACATTCGATACAGCTTGTCCGACAGCAAAGCGATTTTGTCGGTGGCGGTCCCGTAGTCGGTCATGCCGTCATCGGCGGTCAGGTCGCTTTCCCAATCGAGGAACGCCGCCCGGTCCGCGCCCTCTGCAACCAGCGCGTCGAGGAACGCGCCGTTCAGTTCGCGGCGCAGGGAAGAAGAACGCCAATCGTTCTTGTTGTCTTCGTCGAAAGCGCGTTCAAAGACGGGTTCGGCGGAAATCGCAACGGTCCCGTCACCTGCGTACAGCTTGACCCACTCAACACCGCCGTACAGGAAGCGCCCGCCCGTTTCGATCTGCGAAATTTTCTTCATGGTTTAGTCCTCCTCATATTCCGGCTTGAAGCCGTTCTTTATGTCCGTGATAAGGTCCCGGAACGTCCGGGAAAGGCAGTAATAGAAAATCGGGAGGAAGAGGGCGAAAACCTCTCCGCCGACGGCGAAATAGCCACGGTAGGCCAGCGCACGGGCCGCACCCTCACGGAACAGCATAATTCCGGCAATCGTCAGGGCCGCATACTTCACGATAGCCCACACGGGGACCGGGCGGCGCTGGGCGATTTTCCGGGGCTTCCGTCGGGCGGTCATTTGCCCGGCTTCAACGGTGATTGTGATAATCTCTTGTGTCATTTCGGTTCCTCCACTTCGATTCGCTCCGCCGCCGCGATCATAACGGCGCGTCCGTTCTTGTCCAGCAGTTCACCTTGTACCAGCAACCCGGTTTTGTCCGGGGTCTTGCGGTAAATCACCGCCGTTACTCGCTGGTAGGTGATGCCGTTGTATCGTACCGGGCGTTCGTCCATGAACGCCCGCTTCAAATCAGCCGTTGTCACGGGGCGCACCGCCTTTCCGGGAAATCTCATATTCGGCCCCGAAACGGCGGCGCTTGCACCGCCAGCAGGTGATTTTCATATTCACGCCGCCGCGAACGCGTTCAATATCGTGTTTCCCAGCTTTCTTGATTTCGAGGAAGCAGGGCAAGCAGAATTGACGTTTCATGCTGTCACCGCCTTTATGACCCGCAAATAGAACGCTTCCGGTGTTTCATCGGGCGGAACCGTCAGGCTGATTTTGTGGAACTGCTTTCTGCACTTCGTACACTCCCTGCGTTCAATCGCGCCAACCGTCCAAATGTTCACGCTTCCGCCGCTTCCAAAATGGTTGTTCATTTCGCCGCAGAACGGGCAAATCTCCAACAGCCCATTGTGTACGATCTGTCCGGCGCTGTCGTAAATAATTCCGTTTGTTGCTTCTTTTGCGATGTGCTTCCCGTTTCTCTCCACGTTTTCAACCTCCTTGTTTCCAAATCGCTTCAACCTGCTTCCGGCAGTATTCCGGGCCGTTCAGGTTGACCCAATCACTGATAATGGCGCGGTCTTCGTCTTCACGGTGTTTGTCGATAGCCTTGAAGTTCTCTTGCAGGGTGTCCGGGTCAAAGTATTTCACGCTGGAACCCGTACCGTGGGCCAGAACCACGCGAACAGCAATACAAGCCGCGTCCGCGCAAATTTTGATACGCAGGTTTCCAAACTCCATGAAGTACGCGCCGACGAATGACGTACTTTTCGTCAGGCCGCGGGCGGTCCCGAACTCCTGCATTGCGAGGGTACGGGCCGTCTTCGCCGTCAGCTTGACCCCGCCGAGGTGCTGTTCCTTTCGGCTCATACCTCCGCCGCCTTTCCGCTCTCCTGCGATAGCCACCAAAGCGGATTGTTCCGCTTGTCCTCATACGGGCAAGGGCTACCATCGTCACAACTGACTTTCCCGCACCCGGCACAATACTTCCGCTGGAATTCTTCGTCCCACGGCGCTTCAATGACGGGCAGGCCCCGCAAGAAAGCGCCCAGCGTTTCCGGGTTCTTCGTGATTTCTTCAAAATTGTTCACCGTGGAACCTCCTTTACGAATTGACCGCGGTTTTGCCGCGGCGTTTGAAGTTCTCTTGCACGCGCTGTTGTGCAAGAACGGGGTCGTATGCTCTCCGCTGGTTGCGGTCAAGCCCGCCCGTCTCGCCACGTTTCAACTCCCGGTAGACGGTAGCCGTTGCCATACCCAGCCCATCGG
>OHDW01000009.1_pt1 | contig 41433 bp, 39 predicted proteins | sample 1567131 | NCBI WGS metagenome assembly OHDW01 (sample SAMEA3879508, study PRJEB24766) | human gut metagenome | biome: human-associated habitat; feature: feces | place: USA | collected 1985/1987
CAAAATATAATAAAATCAAATCAAAGCCCCGTTGTGTATTGGTATTTACCTCCATGTACATGGTATTTGTCTTGTCTTTATTTGTAGCTTTGCTAATAAATGGACAATCATTATATTATGGCTTAACGGGATTGAGTTCGATGTATCTCGGCATAGGCTTGTTTTATTATCTATATACGAAGGATATACCTGAGTCTTTTATCAAACAGATGTTTTGGGTGTTAGCAGGAGGTTATATTTTTGCTACGATATTATGCTATATTCAATATCCGCATAATATTTTCGGGTATAATGCGATTGCTGACAATGCAGGAGATTTGGAACAGAAAATGGATAGAGCTTTGGAAGATCGTGGCGTATATCGTTTTTTGATGACTGGCTGTGACTATGTAACATTAGGTTTATTCTATCTAGTAACGATTAAAAAGAAAATCAAATACAAAGGCATATTGATTGTTGTCTGTGTTTTGTTTACATTGATGCGTGGTGCAAGAAGCCCTATCATGCAAACATTATTGTTTGGCGTATTGGCTTATTTGGTAGCGAATAAGTTTTCTGTATCAAAAATCATTGCATTAATGTTTGGAGTCGTTGTACTATATGTTAGCGCAATGAATATCCCATTTACTCAAAATATGATAGACTCTATGTCTAATTATACAAAAGATGAAATTACTGATAAGGGTACTGATAATGTTAGATTATTGGCATTAGAATATTATACTTTGGAGTTTAATGAAAATCGATTAATGCCTATTGTTGTTGGTAACGGACCTACAATTGTGGGACCGCATCGTGATAAGGTTGAGAAAGCTATGTCTAATGGACTATATGATAGTGATATAGAATATCTCCGCCTTTTTATTTATTTTGGTTTAATAGGTATAGTGATAATAGTATTATGGGGAATATCATTTATAAGAATGTCTGTTCCTCCAGATTACTTATACTTGAAGTTTTTTATATTATATTTATTTGGCGTTATGTGTCTTGGCTCTCATTTCTGTCTTGAGGCACCAATGATAGCCCTAGTATGTTATTTAATTTGTATTGGACATCAAAGAGAATTAATTTATGGATAATAATTCAAATAACAAGCGTCTTGCAAAGAATACAATCTTTTTGTATTTTCGTATGTTGCTGATTTTGGTAATCGGTTTATATACTTCGCGAATAGTTCTTAGAACATTAGGAATTTCGGATTATGGATTGTATAATGTTGTTGGGGGCGTTGTAACTATGTTTAGTTTCTTAAATGGGACGTTGTCAACAAGCACTCAAAGGTATCTGAATTTTGAAATAGGAAAAGGCGAGGCAGACAAGCTCAAACGTGTGTTTTCTAATGCTTTGTTGATACATTGCATGCTTGCTTTGTTTATATTCTTATTGGCTGAAACAATTGGTTTATGGTTTGTATTACACAAATTGAATATAGAACCAGGAAGAGAATCCGCAGCTTTATGGGTTTATCAATTTTCTATTATGGCAGCTATTATTCAAGTCATCCAGCTACCTTTTATGTCAACAATAATTGCTCATGAAAAAATGTCTATATATGCTTATGTCAGCATTTTTGAAGCATTTATGAAGTTGTTGATTGTCTTTCTGATTCAAGTGGCATCATTTGATAAGTTGATATTTTATGCAGCGTTGTATTTGGTAAGCAATATATCAGTAGCATTGATGTATAACACATATTGTCGTAGGCATTATCCTGAAGCCAGATTCTCGTGCAAGTATGAGAAGAGTATGTTTAAAGAGATGTTATCTTATTCTGGATGGAATGTGATAGGTAGTGTTGCATATATTTGTAATAGTCAAGGTGTAAATATATTGTTTAATCTATTTTTTGGCACGGTGATCAATGCTGCACGTGGAGTTGCTTTTCAAGTTACCAATATTATTTCACAATTTGCTAATAATTTCCAAATAGCAGTAAAGCCACAAGTTGTTAAGTACTATGCGCAAGGAAAGATTAAAGAAATGTCTGACTTGACTTATAATGCAGCAAGGTATTCTGCATTCTTGTTGCTATTGATAATGGCTCCAGTGATTGCAGAAATCGAATTTATTTTAAAGATATGGTTAGGCGAATATCCCGATTATGCTCCTGATTTTATTCGAGTGGTCTGCATCCAGTCTGTGTTGAATTCAATGTCTTCTGTTGTTCTCATGGTGGTTCATGCATCAGCCAAATTAAAGAAGGTTGGAATTTATGCAGGAGGATTTAACTTATTGATATTGCCCATTACTTATGTTCTACTGAAATTGGGCTTTTCACCAACTATTGCGCTTTCTGCAAATATTCTTTATCCATTGATGGAAACGTTTATAGGTCTTTATTGGATGAATCATTACATAGGATATTCTGTTATTGCTTTTTACAAAAAGGTGTATGGTTTAGTCCTTCCTTTGGGAAGTATTATTGTTGTAATGCCATTGTTGATTCATTATAGCCTCCATATGAATAATGAATTAGTTAGATTTTTTGTTGTGTGTCTTTCTAGTCTTATATTATCTATATTTGTAATATATTGCTTTGGTATAGGTAAGGATATGCGTATAAAAGTAAAGGCAAAGATTCTTTCCAAAATAGGGATAAAAAAATAAGATAAACAAAAGAGTTATGAGTAAATTAAAAAAACTATTAGGGATTATATATCATAATAGCTATTTGTTTTCTATGATGAAACCTGTAGAAGCTTTTATGATGATATGTTCCAAATTGAAACTTTCATTCAGAATCTCAAAAGATACGGAATGGAAATGGTGTGCGGTCAAGCATCATCAGGTTTATAAGTTTCTAAAAAGGAACTACGTTGTTACCCCCCCAGATTGGGAAGTATAGAGTTAAATAACAAACTTATAGGCAAGATATGGGTGTTTTGGTGGCAAGGAGAAGAGCATATGCCAGAGCTTATTAAAAAGACTTTTCAAAGTATAGTTAAGTATAGCAATGGTCATGAGGTTATTCTATTGTCCAAAACTAATTATTCTTCGTTTGTTGATGTACCTAAAATAATTCTTGATAAAGTTGAGAGTAAGAAAATGAGTTTTGCTCATTTGTCTGATTTTATCAGACTTCAATTATTGTCAAGGTATGGAGGTCTATGGATTGATAGTACAATTTTGGTTCTTAAACCTATTGAAGATGCTGTGTTTTCATATCCTTTTTACTCTATACATACAAATCCACATGATAATAAATGTGTTGGCAGATATCGATATTTTGTGTCACTAATGGCTTCAAAGGCAGATGATCCGTTTATCCTTAATTGCTACAATATATTTAAAGAGTTTTGGTTACGGTATGATAAAGCTCTGGATTATCTTTTCATGGATTATTGTATTGATTATGTCGCTTCAACTTCAGCGTATAATGAAGTCTTGAAGAATATACCTTTAAACAATAAGAATGTTCTGTCGCTTCTTGAGAACTTTGCCTCACCGTATTCAGAAACTTTATGGAAGAAGCTGACTGAAGATACTACGTTCTTTAAGCTAAATTGGAAGGTTAAGGTACCTATGCAAACCGAAGATGGTATAGAAACTATTTACGGCCATATCTTGAATATGAGATTATGAGCGAATAATCAATAGTTACCATCAATAATGTATTTAATAACGTTTTTCATATTAGTAATAGTACTTCATAGAGTAATAATTTTATTTCTGGCTTCTCCTTTATTAAAGGTAGTTTATTTTTTGAAAAAGAAAAATAACGGAAAACTACCTAAAGGTGGAAGCATAGTTTGTAAAGGTATCAAATTCTTATACAGAAAGAATATTCATTTACTTGATGATCTTCTTTTAAGATGGATAAGTCAGATACACTCCCATCATGTCAGAAATTTCTTTTATAAGAATGTATACCAAATTGATATGAAAAAATATGCCGTAGTTTATTCTGATTGTGAAATAAGAAATCCTTCAGAATTACATATAGGCAAGGGTTCAGTGGTAGGAAATAATGCCATACTTGACGCTAGAGCAGGAATTACTATCGGCAATAATGTTGTATTAGCTTCGAATGTTAGTATATGGACTCTACAGCATGATTATCGTGATCCGGAATTTCGTTGCCTTCCAGAACATTATGGACCTGTAACAATCAATGATAGGGCATGGATAGGTCCTAATGTTGTAATTCTTCACGATGTAGTAATAGGCGAGGGTGCAGTTGTAGCCGCAGGTGCGGTTGTAACAAAAGACGTACCACCTTTTACTTTTTACTTTGGTTGGCGGTATCCCAGCAAAGGCTATAGGTAAGCGTCCTACAAACTTAACGTATGAATTGAATGGTTGGCATAGACGTTTTTTTTAAATAATTTTGTAAATCGAATGTTCCTCGATAATGATGGACAATAAAAAATCTTATATGAGATTATCTATAATAACAGTTACTTATAATAATTATGAAGGACTTAAAAATACGATTGCTAGCATAGCTCAACAAACTAGTAAAGAGTTCGAGTATATCGTAGTTGATGGTGCTTCCAGTGATAATACGTTAAATCTGATAAAGAACAATGCAAACGTAATCACAAAGTGGATATCAGAACCTGATTCTGGAATATATAATGCAATGAATAAAGGAGTTAGAATGGCTAGTGGTGATTATTGTTTGTTTATGAATGCAGGTGATATGCTTTTCTCTCCAACTACGGTTGAGGAAATATATAAAGAGAATTTGAATGTCGATTTTATTGAAGGCAGAATATCTTTCAATACAACAGGAAAATTGAGCAATCCTATTCCTAATCGTACATTATTCACTTATCTGTATGGTATAAACAATAACCATCAGGCTTCTTTAATTAGCAGAAAACTTTTATTAGAGATTCCTTACGACGAATCTTATAAAATAGCCGCTGATATGAAGTTCAACATTGAGGCTATTATTTGTAATAACTGTTCTTTTAAAACGATTGGTACAATCATATGCAATTATGAAGTTGGTGGAAGAAGTGCAACAGTAAAGCATAAGAATGAAGTGGATCGTATCTACAAAGAACTGTTTCCTGAGCGTGTGCTAATTGATTATGATAATCTAAGATATCATCGCTTTTGGCCTGCATCTATTTTGTGGAATTTAACTTATAAGGTCGCCCATATTGTTTGGCCATATAAGTTGAAAATAATGATAAAGAAACTTTTAGGTAAAGGTGTTTCTGAATATGATAAGAATCGCATTGAGGAAATGAAAACTTGGAAGTTAAAGAATTAACTGATATGAAGATTTTAAAAAAAATATTGAATCAGCCGGTTCGATTGTGGCATGCTTTCTTTGACCATGTAAAACCTTTTGGTCTTAAGGTTGCTTGGTATAAAATGGTTACGGTAGAAACTAACAGATTTATAAATACGTCATTCGGCGAATACTTTGCAAAGAGATATCATCAGTCTGTCTTAGGATACCTGAAGAAAAGATATGCAAAGGAAATTGCTAATCTTTCTTTAGAATTTTCGAAAGTAAAACCTGTAGAAACCATCAATCCCAAAATTTGGCAATGTTGGTGGCAGGGTGAAGACGGACTGAAAGATATAACTAAAGTATGTACAGAATCAGTAAAGGATAACTGTGGTAAATATTCTGTGGTTCTCATTACATGGGATAATTATCAGGAGTATGTGAAAATACCATCTGTAGCAATTCGGAAATATAAGGAGGGTAAGGTTACTTTAACCGAATTGACAGATATAATGCGTATGAATCTTTTGTATCAGAATGGAGGTTTATGGGTGGATACCACAGTTTTAGTTACTGAACCAATAACTAAAATGTGTGTTGAAAGTCAGTATTTTACTTGTAAAGAGATTTGTCGTAATCATGCTTTTGTTAGTGATTACAGATGGAATACATCATGTATTGGAGGACAAAAGAATCATCCTCTCTTTGGTTTTGTAGCAAAAATGTTTGAAGTGTATTGGACTTATGAAGACAAACTTATTGACTATTATCTATTTGACTATTTGATAGAATTGGCTTATCAGAATATAAAATCTGTCAAAGATGATATAGATAAACTGCCTTTCAATAATCCCCATAAGCATGATGCTCAATCATTATTAAACAAAGATTTTAATGAGCAGAAATTTAAAGAAATTAAGCATGACACTATGTTTTTTAAACTATCCCGTAAAGCAGGTTGTCTTGAGGAATATAATGGTAAGAAAACGCTTTATAAGATCTTAAAAGAAAAATATATAGGATGAAAATAGTTCTGTTTACAAATTTCACACCAACAAGGGATAATTATAGAGGACCGTCAGCAATGATGTATCACTTCTTTAAGAACCGTCCTGAAGATTGCAAAGTTTTAGTCTTTACAACTAATAGCAATCACGTTTCTCCTGAACTTATAAAAAAAGTAGAGGAAGAACTCAATGCTGAAATAGTTGTTCTTAAAGATACTCTCTACAATTATTTTCATCGCAGAGAAACCTTGCAGGATTTAAGGATAAGATTAGGAATCGATTCTGGTTATAATATTTCTAATTACCGTTTATCACAAAAGTACTTAAAGTCAATTGAAAATTTCCAACCTGATTTCGTTTGGGTTTATGGAGAAGTACATACGGAAGTAATCAAGCAATTATCTAAGTATAGATTGTTAGTTGCTGGTTATGATTGTTTCGCCCTGCATTATAATAGATTGCTTAGAGATGCATATTGTTTCAGTAAACGGAATCTTTATAAGAAAGCATTGTATAAGTATCAAATCGCATTAACCAGAGAAATTGCGTTAAAAGACATACCTTGCAAGTTTTTTGATGTAGGTATAGCAGACCGAGACATGTTTGAAACCATAACCGGAAGAAAAGATGCATCGTTCTATCCTCATCCGCATTATGATGTCTTTTCTAAGAAAATAGATTTCGACAAAAATAAATTGTCTATTTTGATTTCTGGCAAGCTTGATGAATACACATGGTCTGCAGCATGTCAGTTACAGCATGTGATGTTAGAACATTCTGATCTTTCTGAAAAATATTCGGTCACTTTTTTAGGTAGAGGATGGGAAGGTTTTGCTTCTTCATTAAAAAAATGCGGCTATGATGTTGACATGAAGAGTTGGGTTGATGTATATGCTGATGAAGTTAAAAAACACGATATTCAGATTTTTCCTATTTCTGTAGGTTCGGGAACTAAAGGAAAAGTATTGGATGCCCTATGTATGGGACTTTTATGTATAGGAACGGAAGTTGCCATGGAGAATATATACGTTAAAGACAAGCAGTCATGTTTCGTATATAAACAATCTGAAGATATTGTGGGTATTTTAAATAGTATTTTCAGCAATAGACGATTGGCATCAGTGATTGCGGAAAATGGAAGAAGGTCTGTATTAAAGTGGCATAATCCAGAACGTATTTTAAGAAAAATATGTGATGATATCATGGGTGTAGAGGTGTATGATGCAGTTGCAGAATACTCTGAATTTTTACTAAATGAAAATAAAGATTAAGATAGTATGGATAAAGCAAAAGTATCTATAATAGTTCCATGTTATGGGGTCGAGAAATATCTTGATTGCTGTATGGAATCTCTTGTAAATCAAACTCTTAAAGATATTGAAATCATTTTGGTGGATGATGGAAGTCCTGACAGGGTTCCTCAGATATGTGACGAGTGGGCCCAAAAAGACCCTCGTATTAAAGTGATTCACAAAAAAAATGCGGGTTTAGGATATGCAAGAAATTCTGGTTTGGAAATTGCATCAGGTGAATATGTCGCATTTGTGGATAGCGATGACTACGTAGACATAAGAATGTATGAGTTTTTGTATGGAAATGCGGTGGCAAATGATTTAGATACCTGTTATTGTGGATATTCTTATTTTGATGGTTCTAAGGAGACAGATAAGGTTGAGACATTAAAAAAGAACACCTTCTATAAAGGTAGAGAAAATGTAGACAAGTTCTTATTTTCTCTTATCGGTATGCCTTCTAATAGTCGTGAAGATCACTTGATAAATGTATGTGTATGGAGAGCAATTTATTCAATGAGAATAATTGAGAAGAATAGTTTGCGCTTTATATCAGAACGAGAAATCTCTTCAGAAGATATTGTTTTCCATGCTGATTATTTACCTCACGCGTTAAGTGTAGGTTATATACCCTTACATTTATATAAGTATCGGTATAATCCAAATTCTATATCTCATTCTTATCCCGTTTGGAAACGAAATGCTTTGATAAATAATGCTTCAAAGATATATACTTGTTTGTCAGCTCATTATAAGCCTGAGGATTTTCTGATATGTTGGTCAAGGTTAGCTTTTAGGGATTTGAAGATTTTGATAAATCGTGAGTCTTTACAAACATATAGTTTTTCAAAAAAATATAAAAGTATAAAAGAAATATTGGATAAACCGATTTTTTCCAAGATGTATTCAGTTTTGGATTATCGTAAATTACCATTATCATTAAAAGCATTCTTTTTAATGTCAAAGTTTAAAATGGTTTGTTTACTTATTATTTCTTTAAAAATATTGAGAAAATAAAATGAGAATTCCTAATATTTCTTATACCGTAAATCACTCACTTTGTACAGGCTGTGGCATTTGTGAAGGCGCATGCCCTTCACATGCCATACATGTGGACGTGAAGGGAGGTCGTTTTATTCCTCTTGTGGAAAATTCTCTTTGTAAAAATGATAAGGGATGTCATCGTTGTCATGATATTTGCCCAGGACTAGGTGTTAATCTGATAGAACAAGCCAATCAATTGTATTGTAATACGTTTCATGACAACTTGATTGGAAATTATCTGAAATGTTTTACAGGGTTTAGTACAGACACTGGTTTGCGTGAGCAGGCTGCTTCGGGTGGCATGGTTTCTCAATTCCTAATCTGGTTATTAGAGAATCACAAGATAGATGGGGCTGTAGTTACAAAGTTCGATAAAGATGCTCAGTTGAAGGTGCAGACTGTTGTTGCTAAGACAAAGGAGGAAGTACTCACAGCTAAAGGCAGCAAGTATTCTCCTGTATCGTTGCATGGAGTGGTTTCTGCTATCAAAAATTCTGATGGCAGCAGATATGTTGTTGTCGGTCTTCCTTGCCATATACATGGTCTTAGAAAATTGATGGCTGTTGATAAACGATTGAAGGAGAAAATTGCTGGTTTGTTCTCTTTGTTTTGTTCTGGCAGTCAAACATTCAATTATACGGAGTATATCCTGAAACAATGTGGGGGAAATGTTGATGATCTGAAATATTTAGCATATCGAGAAGGAAGTCCTACAGGTATGGTCGCAAAAGGAAAGGAATTCGATTTTTTCAAGGAATATACCAGATATAATATGCCTCTTAAGGGTACGTTCTACCCTAAGCGCTGTCTGCTCTGTGTGGATATGTTTGGTGAATTGGCAGACATTAATTTTGGAGATATTCATATTGAAGATGTTAAAAAGACAGGAACTGGTATAAGTGGTATAATCGTTAGAGATAAGAACTGGCTAAATCTGTTAAATGAAGCTGAAAAGTCTGGAGCTTTACAGCTGAATGAAATCTCTGCAGAACAAATGCTTCATAAGAGACATATGGCGAAGGCTAAGAAAACACGCAATGCTTCATTTGTTTTGTTGCAGAAACGCTTTAAGTTTGCAGCTCCTTTATATGATTCTGAATATCAAGCAAATATTAATGCAAAAATATTTTTGCGTTATCTGGTCATGAGAACAAAACAATTTATTGGAAATCATAAAACTTTATGGTTCATCTTACCAAAAATAAAATAAATGGCAACAAATAAAATCAATTGGATATCTATTCTTCAGGGATGGGCTATGTTTTTGGTAGTATTAGGGCATTGTTCTATTTGGACGGAAAATAAGTGGTGTATGGATTTCTGCTATGGTGTTCATATGCCTTTGTTTATGTTCATTAGTGGTGGACTCTTCTATATGACTCGTCTCAAGAAAGACTGGCAATGGAAAGATGTAGCTATAGATAAACTTAAGCGTCTGGGTATTCCATATGTTTTCTTTATAACTTTTGCATATGGATTAAAAGTTGCATTGGCAAATAAAGTGAAGCATGGCGTTAGTTTATCCTTGCCTGACTTTTTGGAAGGGTTTGTTTATCCGATGAATAGTGGAATGAAGGAAATGTGGTTCGTGGCTGCTTTGTTATTAATAATGTTTGCGTTCCCTATTTATAAGAAAACAATTTATAAAAGAAACATATGTTTGTTGGTTCTTATGGTGGCTATGCTGATGCCTTGTATTTTCAATTCTTATATAGGAGGCGGTTTGTTTAACTGGCAAGGAGCCATTAGATATTTCGTTTTCTTCTATGTTGGAATGCTCTTTTTTAAGTTTGATTTAGTTAATCGACTTAATGGTATTTCGGGGGGGCTAATTTTGACTTTGTTATATATCGGAATTTGCTGCTATCGAAAGGAATTAACTGTAATAGTTGCATTTGTAGGCATTGGTGGATTTATTTGGCTATCAAAGTATTTTTCGATGAAATATCCAAAGTTATTAGGCTCTTTCAGAGATTATTCTTTCCAAATTTTTCTTTTAGGTATTTATCCACAGATGTTTGTTGAACTTTTTTTAATGAAGAAGTTTACGGCTGATTGGATGCAGCCTATTCTGTTGATTGTAAGTGTATTGTTGGGGCTATATGTTCCTGTTCTTATTTCTAAGATGGGACATAGGATTGATAATAAATATGTAAATATGATTCTAGGTTTAAAGTAAAATATGGCTATTAATAAAATAGGTTGTGTCATTGCGTATCGCAAAGGACATACAAATTATGGTACCTCTCTTGTAGGTTATGCTTTAATAAAGAAGTTACAAGTTCTGGGGTATGATGTAGAGGTAATCAACTATGTTAAGCAACTTTCATTAATGGATAAAGTGGCTTGGATGATTAATGCCGTTAGATGTGGAGGTAGTAAAATTGTGTTTGGCAGATTTAAAGGCAAAAATGATTTGAAGAATAATGCAGAATATGCTGCTAACATAATAGTTCGTACTGACGCTGTGGAGGCTTATAAGGAACGTAAACTTATTCCGCTTTTTAAGGACTATCATGGTTACCAGGCTTTGCATGAAGGTTCGAAACATTATGATGCTGTTGTGGTGGGAAGTGATCAAGTTTGGACTCCGCTTAGTTTGCCAACAAAGTTTTTCAATCTTCTTTTTGTAGATGATAGTGTTCGAAAGGTTGCTTATGCCTCAAGTTTCGGTGTGTCCGTGATTCCTTCATTTCAGAAGAAGGCTACTGGAGCTTTTTTGGACAGGTTTTATAAAATAGGAGTGCGTGAGGTAAGTGGTAAGAATATTGTAGATAGTCTTTCTCACCAGACCGCTACAGTAGTTGCAGACCCCACGATGCTGCTTTCTCCTGAAGAATGGATAGAAGAAATTAAAGATAGTAAGGTGAAGGAGACAGAACCTTATATATTCTGCTATTTCTTGGGTACGAATATGGAGGCACGAGAGGCTGCAAGACAGTTGAAAGCGGCTACTGGCTATAAGATTATTACTTTGCGTCATATGGATGAATATGTTCCAAGTGATGAGCAGTTTGGTGATGAAGCACCATACGCTGTTGATCCTAATGATTTCTTGAAGTATATTAGTGGGGCTGCCTACGTATTGACAGATTCATTCCACTGCTCTGCTTTCTCTATCCAGTTTAAGCGTAAATTCATGACATTCTATCGATTTAAGACTACAAGTAAGGGCTCTCGTAATTCTAGAATAGATAGTTTGTTGGGGACTTTCAGAATTCAAGATAGACTATATCAAGGTGATATTATGAAGGTAATGAATGATATAGATTATAATAAAGTGCATGAGTTGTTGAAAGACTATAGGGAAAAATCTGTTGGTTTTTTAGAAGACTCCTTGAGTTAGCCGATTTTACAGCATTTTTATGCTTAACGAGAATAATAACTTGTATTAACTTGACTTGAAAGATTTTTATTGTGATAATGTTCTAACGAAGATTTATTAGGAATAAATACACACATTTTCTATGAAATACTTACATGAGACATATAAGCTGCTTGATTTTGCAAAGATACCAAAATCAGACATAGCTGTTGATACTTTTGTTATCACACGCTTTAATTTACGACTTTGGTCTAAGGATAAACATAATAGACCTACTTTGTCAAAAGAGTGGTTGGAACAAAGGTTTGATTTGTTCGAAAAATATTGCTATCCATCGGTAATGCATCAAAGTTCCCAAAACTTTCTGTGGGTCTGCTTGTTTGATGAGGATGCAACACTTCCATATCTTAATAAAGTAAAGAAATATATAGACGATTTTCCATATTTCTTACCTCTTTTCCTTGATGAAAAGGATTCATCAATGGTTTCAGAATGTATTGTACAAACCATAATGAAATATAAAAATGGCAGTGATTGTTTGATAACAATACGTTTGGATAATGATGATGCTCTAGGTGTGGATTTTATAAAAAAAGTGAGGGAATATGCTACAAGGTCAACCGGAACCTCTATATATTTATTCAAGTATGGTATCCAGTATTTTGTGCAAAATAAGTTGGCGGTTCACATTCCTTTCTATAATAACCATTTCTTGAGTATGGTAAACATGGAATTTAAGAAGGAAGATTTTTGTAGCCGAAAGGTTAAACACGTGTTGGAATTTAATCATTTTGATACTGAAAACTATCCTTATCCTTTTGTTTGTAATACAACAGATAGGGATATGTGGGCAGAGGTTATTCATGCGACTAATGTTAGCAATGATTGTAAGATGACACTTCATCAAGGCCCTGTTCAAAAATCAACATTCTTAATTGATAATTTTAATATGGTAGGGCAGGAATTTGTTTTACCGTATGTTAGCAAAATTAAGTTTTGGAGATTTATGGTAGTACGTTTCTTGAAACATATTATGATGAAAATATCTTCAAAGTTATAGATTTTATTATTCATGCAAAAATACATAATATGTAAGGAATTGTCTGCCAGAGTCTTAATGGCAGGTAATTATTATAAGCATCACCATCCTGGTGGTATTTCTGCAGTTGTTCAGTACTGGAGTCAATATATAGAGAATTTACAATATTATCCTACTTATAAACTGTCAAATGTTGTTGTTAGGGTAGGATGGTTTGCTTGCTCATATTTGCGATTGGCATTGCGAATGAAATTTGATAAAAACGTCAAGATATTGCATTTGCATACAGCTGCGGATGGTTCTTTCTTAAGAAAGTCAATGTTGGTAAAACTTGGTCATCGGATGGGCAAGAAAGTCGTACTTCATGTTCATGCGAGTAGGTTTAAAGATTTTTACAATGAAGCATCTCAAAAGAAAAAGCAAAGAATCCTGCAAACTTTAAATAGCGTTGATGTTTTGATTGTTCTTTCTCATTCTTGGAAGGAATGGTTCGTTTCTTTGGGAATTTCCAAAGACAAAATTGTAATTCTCCACAACATTACGTCTTATCCAACTAAAATAGATTCTGCCAAGAAAAATGATGGTAAGGTTCACTTTCTTTTTATGGGTGAAATAGGTCAGCGTAAAGGTGTGTTTGATATACTTCGTGCATTGACAATACATCGTGAAGAGTTGGTAGGTAAGATTGAACTGAGAATTGGTGGAAACAAACATGAGGAAGAACTTAAAAAAGCAATCGATGATGGGAACCTTCAAGAGATTGTGAAATTTGAAGGATGGGTTGGAGGAGAAAAAAAACTTCAACTTCTTAATTGGGCAGATGTGTTCATATTGCCTTCTTTCAACGAGGGGTTGCCTATATCTATTCTTGAAGCTATGAGTTATGGACATCCTATTATTTCTACTCCTGTTGGTGGCATTCCTGAAGTTGTGGAAACAGGACGAAATGGAATACTTGTAACTCCTGGTAATGAGGAGGAAATATTTAATGCGATAAACTATTATGTTGAAAATCGAAATAGAATTCCAGAAGAAGGTGAAAAGAGCAATGATGTTGCTCGGACATATTTACCCGATTATGTGCTAAATCATTTGAAGGAAATATATGAAAAATTAATATCTGAGTAATCGTATTATAAAGCATAATCTGTTTTTATGAAAAAAGTATTAGCAGTTGCATCTATTGGTGGTCATTGGGTGCAACTTTTAAGAATAGCTTCCGGTTTGGAGGCCACGCATGAGGTGGCTTATATGTCCACCCATGCAAAATGTGCCACGATGGTAGAGGGACATCGCTTTTATCAAATCAAGGATTTTAGTCGTTGGGATGCTTATAAAGTGATTCCTGCTTTCTTCTCGGCTATGAATACAGTGAGAAAGGTAAATCCTTCTATTGTAATCACAACAGGTGCTGCTCCTGGTCTTATTGTGCTCTTTGCAGCATTTTGCTTGGGTAAGAAGACGGTATGGATAGACAGTATAGCTAACGTGAACCATTTGTCGCTTTGTGGAAGAATCGCCAAGAAATTTGCAAGTCGCTTCTATACCCAATGGGAAGAGTTGGCTACAGATGGTGTGTATTTTGCGGGTAATGTGATAGGATAAAAATATTGAACGTATGATATTTGCAACTATAGGTACTCAAGCTCCTTTCGATCGCTTTGTAAAGATGCTTGATGAATTGTGTGAGGGGCTGGATGAGGAGGTAATCGTCCAGACCATTAAATCAGAATATAAACCGAAGAATGTGAAATGCGTGGATTTTCTTCCTCCTGACGTTTTCGCAGAGTATTTTAGTAAGGCAAGAATGGTGATAGCCCATGCCGGTATGGGTACGATACTTTCTGCATTGAAACAGGATAAGCCTATCATCATTGTGCCTCGACTTGCTTCGTTGAAAGAGCATAGAAATGACCATCAAATGGCTACAGCCATGCGTATGGATGAGTTAGGATATGTGTATGTGGCATACGATAAAAAACAGCTCAAGGATTTGATGATACAGAAGAACTTGAAGCCATTAAAACATATTGGAAATAAAGCTTCTGTGAGTTTAGAGAAATCATTAATAGAATTTATAGATAAGTAATATAAATAGATTACGATGAGAACATTTAATGATATTAAAGTAGCAGTAGCCGGTACCGGCTACGTCGGTCTGAGTATTGCAACACTGTTGTCTCAGCACCATCATGTAACAGCAGTAGACGTTATTCCAGAGAAGGTAGAGAAGCTGAATAATCGCATTTCTCCTATTCAGGACGATTATATTGAGAAGTACTTGGCGGAGAAGCCGCTGAACCTTGTGGCTACTCTTGATGGCAAGGCAGCATACAAGGATGCTGACTTTGTTGTGATTGCAGCTCCTACCAACTATGACCCCGTCAAGAACTACTTCGACACAACACATGTGGAAGAAGTAATTGACTTGGTGTTGGAGGTGAATCCTGATGCCGTGATGATCATCAAGAGCACCATCCCGGTTGGTTACACCCGCAGTCTCTACTTGAAGTATGCCAAGAAGGGCGTAAAGAAGTTCAACCTTCTCTTCTCTCCTGAATTCCTTCGTGAGAGCAAGGCACTCTACGATAACCTCTACCCAAGCCGAATCATCGTAGGCTATCCTAAGCTTATCGACCGTCCTGAGTTCGCTGAAGAGAACGAGGCTATCAAGTCTGTTACTGATGTGGAGATGTTGAAGGATGCTGCCAAAACATTTGCCGCACTCTTGCAGGAAGGTGCTATCAAGGAGAACATCGACACCTTGTTTATGGGCATGAAGGAAGCTGAGGCTGTTAAGCTCTTCGCCAACACTTACCTTGCTTTGCGCGTAAGCTACTTCAATGAGCTTGATACATACGCAGAGGTGAAGGGACTTGACACAAAGGCTATCATTGACGGTGTGGGTCTTGATCCACGTATCGGTACTCACTACAACAACCCGAGCTTCGGCTATGGTGGCTATTGCTTGCCTAAGGATACCAAGCAGCTTTTGGCTAACTATGCTGACGTACCCGAGAATCTTATTGAAGCTATCGTAGAGAGCAACCGCACTCGTAAGGACTACATCGCTGATGCTGTCTTAAAGAAGGCTGGCTATTATAGCTATGCTGACGATAACAGTTTCGATGCAAGCAAGGAGCATAACTGCGTGATTGGTGTCTATCGCTTGACCATGAAGTCAAACAGCGACAACTTCCGTCAGTCTGCCATTCAGGGTATCATGAAGCGTATCAAGGCAAAGGGCGCTGAGGTTATCATCTATGAGCCGACACTTGAGGACGGAACAACATTCTTCGGTAGCAAGGTGGTTAACAACATGGAAGCCTTCAAAGCACAGAGCCATGCCATCATCGCCAACCGCTATGATGCTTGTCTGGATGATGTGAAGGATAAGGTATACACGCGAGATATATTCCGTAGGGATTAAATGCTTTTAATAATGAACTTCAACTGCAATATTACTTGGTAATTTTGCAGTTGAAAAAGCAGTATGTATGATGAGCTTTTATAAGAATAAATCAGAACTTTATATGAACACTGCCGAACTCTTGCTTAAATCAAAAGATGGACATTATGTTGTTGTTCCTCATACGGCTTATTATAGTTGTCTTCTTTTGATTGAACATAAATGCTATATTATTGATCAAAAAAAAGAGAATGATATTAGGACTGAGATAAATGGAGCAAGGTTAGCATCGCATGAAGGTTTGATTAACTATATGAAAAATATATTAGCAGAATCAACAAAACAAAATGCTTACACTGATATGAGGGATTTTGTTTCAAAGATCGCAGATTTAAAAAAATTACGAGTAAAAGCTGATTACAAAAACGAAAACCCCTCATACGATGACAGTAAAAAGTCATACGAATTGGCAAATGATATATTAAGCATTATAAAAAGAAATTGATCATGACAGTTTTAGATTATTTGAAAAAGCAAATGACAAATTTTGTCAGTGTTTTTAAGAATGCAAAAGTAAACTATGAATATGATGAATTGGCAAATATTCATACCATTGAGATTTTACCTCAATCACTATTTGATAGTGATGAGTTTGCTAAATGGGAATGTGAGTTTTTTAAGGCAGCTTTCAAATCAATTCCTGGTGAAGATGTCGGGTTCGTTTCAGAGGATGCGTATATAGGAATTAAACATGTAGATTGGACATTGCATGGATCTGGGTATTTCTCCATAGATGAAATGTTGGACAATCACATTTCGAAAAACGACGATTTCGATATTGTGGATAATAAGGATGGAGAAATTGGTGACTTTAAAATAATGCAGCCCTTACCCTACAATGTCTTTAATGTCATAACATCTGAATTTGTTGGTTTTGAGCAGACGGATAGTCAAGTTTTGGATGTTAAGGTGTTAGATACTAATGATATATATATGTCTTTTGATGACAGTTTACTAGAAGCCGCATAAAAATGGAAAATATCAAAGATAAAAAATCAGGATTCATTGTTGAAAGTATTATTCTCACAGAATCGAGTTTTAATAGAAAGGGTCAGATTGTATTTAAAGATTCTGAGCAGGAAGTTTCTTTTGAAACGGGTGTTGGTTCGAAGGATAATATTGTTAATGTAAAGCTTACAACAACGGTTATTAACAAATATCAAAATGAGGAGCAATACATAATTAAAGTTACAATGGTAGGAGTTTTTAAACGTAACGGAAATTCTGAAATAAAAGATAATGAACAATTTGGGAAAATAAATGGAGCAGCTATTATTTTTCCCTTTGTACGTGAACATATTGCCAATATTGCAATGAAAGCAGGTCTTGGAAGCATCATTCTTCCACCTGTTAATTTTACCAAGGTAAATGTAAATAACAATAAACGATAATAATCTCTAATGGCTCAATGTAAAAATGCAAGTATTCGTTACGCAGTCTTAGACCGTTGTTTTCGAGATCGAAGGAAGCGATATTATATGGATGACTTGGTAGATGCTTGTAATAAAGAACTATACAATTATGATGGCTCCTCTGTCTCGGAACGTCAAGTTCGTGAAGATATTCATTTTATGCAACGTGATGCAGGAGGGGCTGTTCCTTTGGAATCTATTAGAGACGGACATAAGAAATACTATCGTTATTCAGATCCTGATTTTTCAATCAAGAATCTTCCTATGAATCAACAGGAAATAGAGAGGCTTTCTGATACTATCAATATGTTATCACGTTTTAAGGGATTACCTAATCATGAGTGGTTGCATGCTACATTGGCACAAATGAGATCTACATTCAATATTGACAATGCTCAACAATCTTATGTGAGTTTTTCTCAGAATGAAGACCTGCGTGGCTTAAACTTTTTCACGCATTTATATGAAGCAATCGCTAGTCATCAGGTCGTTTTGCTCAGATATCATAAATTTGAAGGTGAGTCGTGGAATAGAATTATTCATCCCTATCAGTTACGCCAGTATAATAATAGGTGGTTTTTGGTGGGTAAGGAACCTGCTGTAACAGCGAAGTTACCTTTAGTGGTTATTCCTTTAGACCGAATAGAAGGCTATAAGGTTTCAGAAGAAATTAGTTTTGAACCTTATGATGGAGATATTGATGATTGCTTTAAAGATATAGTTGGTGTCTCATTACGATTTAACACGCCTTGTCAACATATAGTATTTAAGGCATATCCTCAAATTGTTCCATATATTGAAACCAAGCCTATCCATCATTCTCAAATAATGGTGGAACATAATAGTGGGTTTTCAATCTTTTCTCTTGATTTGATTCCTAATTATGAGTTTGAGACTATTATGATGGCATATGCAGATCATTGTGAGATATTAGAGCCATTATCTTTAAGAGAAAAATTGGTGATACGGGCAACTGATATTCTTAAAAATAATAGAAAAGATTAAGTTTCTGAAAGAATGAAGTAATACTGCAATCTTAGCTCTTACTTTTGCATCAGTATTAATTTTAAAAGTTATAAATATGACAACAAGTACTTCTTTTTCGACCTTCCTCGATAACATTAAGGTGGATAATTTCCAAAAGATTGGAGACCGATACAAGGAAATAACTAGGAAATTAAACAAGACTTTTAGGGATACTGATTCAGAAACAGCAAATAGCTTGCAAGTTGGTTCTTATGGACGGTATACTGGCATTAAAGGTATTTCCGATTTGGATATGTTGTATATAATGCCTAAAAGCAAGTGGGACATTTATAAAAACTCACCAAGTGGTTTGCTTGCCGATGTTCGAGATGCCTTACGTGAGCGTTATCCAAATACAGACATACGTTATGATCGTTTGGTTGTAGATGTTTTCTTTAAAGATTTTACCTTTGAGGTTCAACCTGTTTTTGAAGAGGACGGCGAGGATGGTTATAAGAATTACAAATATCCAGATACTAAATATGGATGTTACAAAATAACTAAACCTAAGCAAGAGCAGGATGCAATGACAGAATTTAAGAATGACCATGGTGGTCATCATCGTCTGCTATGCAAAATGACACGTTCTTGGAAAAACACAATGGGCGTTGCCATGGGAGGGTTGTTGGTGGATACCTTAGCTTATAATTTTTTGAAAGAAAAAGACGAATATGATTTTGCTACATATTCCGATTTTGATGATATGTGTAAAGATTTCTTTGAATATCTCAAAAACCAGCCAAAGCAGGATCATTATCAAGCATTAGGAAGCAACCAAGATGTGAAGGTAAAACACCCTTTCCGCAATAAAGCAAAAGATGCATTCGAAAAGGCAAAGAAAGCTGTAGAACAAGATACGGACGAAAAAAGAAATGAAACTTGGCGTGAAGTTTTTGGTAGGAACTTTCCTAAGGCAGAGTCTAATGTAAGTGAACATAAAGCATCTACCGAAAATATAGTTGATAGTGAGCAATTTATTGAGGATCGGTATCCGGTAGATGTTATCTATGATCTGAAGATTGATTGTATGGTGGAGCGTAATGGTTTTCGACCATCAAAACTTCGTGAAAAACTATTAAGAAAGGAATGGCTTCCTCATGATTTTACGTTGAAGTTTTTTATAGACAAAATTGATGTTCCTGGAGACTATACAGTAAAATGGAAAGTAAAAAATGTTGGAAAAGAGGCTGAACGCCGTAATTGTTTGAGGGGATTTATTGAGAATCCCAATTTAAATGGTAATGGTCGTAAGGAAACGTCCAATTTCTTTGGCCCTCATTATGTCGAATGCTATATTATCAAAAATGGAGTAGTGGTTGCTCGTGATAGAATATCTGTACCTATTCAATATTAAAAATGATACCTATGGATGAAGAAAGAATGATAAAGCTTCTCAATTCACAAATTCGTAATTATTATGGAAATGTGTTTTGGACGCATAAGATACATGAAAAGGATGCTGATACGTTTAGAGCTTGGAATAATATTTTAAAAATAGCTCAAATTGTTTTGTCGGCATTCTCCACTACAGGTCTAGTATATATAATGTTGGGAGTAGACAAATCAACTACAGTTGCAGATAATTATTTATGTATAAGAGCAGCTGCAATAATATCAGCATTATTGTCGGCTTTGCTTGTTATTGTAAACTCGTTATCAAAAGGTTATGATCTTGGAGAATTGTCGGCTTCCCATGGAGCAACAGCTGTGAAACTATTAGATATAAGAGAAGAATACCTCTCTTTGCTCTATGACATAAAAGGACGAAATGTGAGTGTTGAGATTATCCAAAAAAGAAGGGATAAATTAAAAGAAAATACGTTGGCGATTTACGCTAATGCTCCTAGAACAACTTCATATGGTTATAAAGAAGCAGCAAAAGCAATAGAGAATGGTGAACCTTTCTTTACAAAGGATAGTTTGAATAAGATTCTTCCAATTGATTTGCAAGAATAATAGCACTAACGTATCCAAAGCTGCTTAAAAACAAAGATCACTTACTTTTTTTTATTACTCACTCTACTTTCTTTTAAATATAAAAGTTTGTGGAGTGGGTTTACTATTTTCGTTAGGCTCAATGCTTTAATGATAATAGAATATGTGTGTTGGCATAGTTTCTTTAAAACTATATAAATACATGTAGAGAAATAAATTATAAGAATATGTGGTTAATAGTCATATTAGGAATATTGGGCTTGCTGTTATTGTTCTATGTCATCAATATGGCAATAACAGATGCCAAGGAAGAAGCTGATGATATTGAAAGAGCGAGTGGAAACAAATAACAGATATATCGGGGCAAATGGCCCACTCTCCCTTTTTTATTAAGAGATGCTTTTAGTGTCCCGTTAAAATCGGGACCAGTTAAATATTAATCAAATAACCCCGAAAAGAGGGGACAATCGAGTTCTTTGACATTATTGAAATCTGTCCTTTCGAAGAGATCAACGAGTGGTGTCTTATCCATAAGAGAAATGCTTAGAATCTGAAGAACCACATAAGTCTATTGCTTAAGTTGCAAATCATGTTGTACGATAGCAACAAGGCAATAGGCTATAATTGCCGATGAGATTTGATGTGCTTTTACTCATGTTTCTTTATGGCTTGTTCCATCATATAGAAAGCAAAGTCTTCAAAGATATATAATATGCCCTAAATTGAGTACTAACGAATCTATTAAAAAGAATTATAGTTATGTCTGTAGCGTCAACATTATATGGTTACCATGTTCAATACCTCTATACATTGTATAGGATGTTGGAATCAGCTGATTCTAAAGAGGTCTTCGTGCCAGAAGGAAGAGAAGACTTAGACATATATTATTGTGACCAAATTATTGAAACCGTACAAGTGAAGTGTTATTCTGGGACAATCGGGTATTCTGATCTATTTTCCAAGGCAAAATCTACTTCTTTGTTTTCTCGAGGTAAGGATAGTTTAGATGAGAATTCTGATGTTAAAATATCGTTTGTGGCGGTTGGATATGGTAATGACAAAGGAAAGATTTCTGACAAATTGACCAAGGAGTCGTCTCTTGTAAAGATGCTTAAAAAAGAGGATTCTCTGCATTTTGATTATGTTTCCTCCAAGAAACTTGCTTCTAAAATAATGTGGCAATCTAAATCTGAAGCAGAGTTGGACAATTTTGTAGAAACTGCATTAAAGAATAGGTTTCCATCAATAGATCCTTCTATAGTAAAGAATTACTTGGTTCAGTGGGTATGTTATCTTGTGATAAATAACAAGTCTGCTACTTATGACGATTTATGTTGCCAGGTAGGGCGGATTATTGTGTTTACTGTGCGCCAGAAGGAATTCTTCTCTCAATTTGGACTTACTGTAATTCCTCTTTTTCAGTCAGATTATCAAGAAGATGCTAATACTGAAACATCCTATTATCAAGGTGTATCTGCAAAGGAAATACATATTGCTAAAAATTATGATGTAGTAAGGGAAGAAAAGTTGCAACAACTGTATGAGAAGCTGAAAGACAATAATCTCGTTTTCATAACGGGTATATCAGGTTCTGGTAAAAGTAGTTTGGCTTATCGTTTTTTGAAGATTTGTGGTACACCTTTACGCTATGAGATTAAATATTTAAATCAGAATAACATATCGCAGATTATTGCTACTATCAAAGATATTTCTAAAGGCTTGAAGAGTGAAGCTTTTGTTTATTTAGATGTGCAGCCATACGATACTTCATGGGTTCAACTGATAAATGAAATAGAGAATACTCCCTATGTCAAATGCATAGTTACAATCCGGCAGGATGATTGGAATAGGTGTTTCAACAAGGTTAACACAAATCTCCATTATTCTACTCTTGCTGTAGATTTAACTGAATTTGAGGCTAAGGATATTTTTGATCATCTGTGTGAAAGAGGTTTATGCCGTTTTGAAATATTTGAAGATGCTTGGAATGAATGTGGACACCCTCAAACATTACTTGAATATGTGTATTTCTTGACACAGGGTGTTTCTCTAAGAGCAAGAATCTCAGAACAGATAGACAGTCTGGATGGTGTAAATGCCTCACTTCTTCAGTATGTATCTGTATCAAACCTTTTACAGGGAAATGTTTCTGTGGATGCCATTCGGAACTTGTGTCATCTTTCCCCTATAACATTGTCTCGGTGCATAGGGCAAATGAAAGGTGAATTCTTTGAATTTAATGGTGAGGATTTTTCTGATGTTCACCCCATTAGAACTCATATCATTGTTGAAGAGATATTTAGGAATGATAGAAAAGGGTTATGGAAGATTGGTATGGAATTGTTCGAGCATATAAATGGAAACACTAGTCCTTTGTTTTTAATGACCCTTTTAGATGAAGGTAAATATACGCCAGATTCTCTTTTTAATGAATTGGATGGGAGGAAGATAAACTCTATACAAGCATATATAGTAGCAAGAACTTTGGTGTGGTGTGGAGTCAAGCTTTATATTGAGAATAATCAGGCTGCATTTAATTGGTTAAGGCATACAGCACCTATCTGTTGGCAGTACTTTGTGCCTGTTAACTTTACGGAAATCGAACTTGATGAGTCTGTAGATGAATTGTTCGGAATACATATAGGTATTACCATGAATGATATAAGGAAAAGATTTACTTCGCAGACTGAAGTCTTTACTTATTTATGTAGATGGCTTAATAGTTCTATTTCCTTGGAGAAGCCTAGAAAGTGGCGTGACTATTGTTGGCTGGCAAAATTCTTAACAATATGTAATTTGCAGCTATCTTATAAGCCTGACATCTCTGACTTTAGAATAGAGGCTAAAATTCCTGATGATTTGGATGAGATGGCAGATGTACTTCTTGGTCTGAAACTGGCTGGTTACGATTCTACCACTTATAATTACTTGGAAGAAAACTTTGTTAAGCAATTTCGAATCCAAAACAATATCTTGGAGTTTGATATTTGTAATAATGAAGTCAACTGTCTCACTTTCTTAGATTATTTCACTGCGGGGGAACAATATGGGAAAGAAGATGGCGATATTATGAATCGCATAAATATGCGTCATATTGATTTGCTGAGAAAAGCCTTTCCAAATTTAGATGTATATCATTCAGAAATTATAAAAGATGATATTTTAAAAGAATTAGATTTGCCTTTTGAAAAGCATATAAGTAGGATAAACCTACCGCTTGAAGAGATGAAAGAGCCGCGCATAATGATGATGCACCTTTATGAGAAGAGCTATGTACTTCCTTCCAGAAAGGCTTATTGTGATCAGTTGATATCTTTGCGAAAGTTATTTGTTGATGTTATAAAAGAATATTGGCAGGGTATAGATGAGATTCATAGAGTTGACAAGGCACACAATGTCAAAATGGATCTGGCTTGTAAAAATGTATGTGATAAGATTTTAAATGTTAACATAGAGTTGCCGGCATCTGAGATAAATAGATTCGGATTAGGTTATGAAAAACGCAAAGAAGAGAAGGATGATGGTAAAAGTTCAAAAGATAATTTGAAGGAATTGAACTCATTGTATTTACATTATTCTTCTTCTTTGATTGTATTTTTCAGACAGTGCTATCTACCTTCACAAGGCTTTATCAATGATAAACAAAGAATGACGATATTATTGTTGGAGGCACAGGGTACGATGAAAAAATTGCAAAGCTTGTTTCACCAAGTTTTTGATGATTATGTTGACGTCATTGAGATTAAACAACTTGATGAGAGAGAGTCAGCAGATGTTGTGCCTTATTGTCGTTTATCATTGGTTGGCTCAAAACAAGCCTTATATGTCTTGCAGACAATTGTTAAAGCAGATAAAGCCTATGAAGCTAACGACTTCTCAAACAGATGATACAAGCGATAAAAATATAGAGAATCTGTCTACAGCTATAGTTGATACTGTTGATGATATAGAGCAACTACGGAATATGCAATTGAAAAATATTTATAGTAGATGCTCTCATCTTGATGACTTATCTACTCAAATCGTTGATAAGTATTTAAAACGCTATGATGAAGCAATCCATTCGCATTTTGCGATTTGATATTATCTACGGTATGGATGCAATTTTAGTATCTAAAGTAAGGATACAAACAACATAGAACGAGCTAATCAAACTAAATAATCAATCTTCAAAACTAAGTTTATTTTTAACAAAACACACAATTATCTATGGTAAAAAGAAATGTTGCCCTTATTACGGGCATTACTGGACAGGATGGCTCTTATTTGGCTGAGCTGTTGTTGGAGAAAGGTTATGACGTGCACGGAACTATCCGTCGTTCGTCCGTTGATTATCGTGAGCGCATCGCTCATCTGGAAGGTCGCCCCAATTTCCACCTTCACTATGCCGATCTCGGCGACTCGATGAGTATCATCCAGGTTATGAACAAGGTGAAGCCTACTGAGGTTTATAACCTTGCTGCTCAGAGTCATGTGCAGGTGAGCTTCGACTCTCCTGAATTTACTGCTGATGTGGACGCCACAGGTGTGCTCCGCATCCTTGAGGCAATCCGCCAGTGTGGTCTTACCCAGACTTGCCGCATGTATCAGGCTTCCACTTCGGAGCTTTACGGCAAGGTGGAGGAGGTTCCGCAGAACGAGAACACTCCGTTCCATCCTTATTCTCCCTACGCTGTTGCAAAGCAGTACGGCTTCTGGATTGTGAAGGAGTATCGTGAGGCTTATGACATGTTCTGCTGTTCTGGTATCCTTTTTAACCATGAGAGTGAGCGCCGTGGCGAGACTTTCGTGACTCGTAAGATTACGCTTGCTGCCGCACGCATCAAGCAGGGCAAGCAGGACAAGCTGTATCTCGGCAATCTTGACTCGCTCCGTGACTGGGGCTACGCTAAGGACTACGTGGAGTGTATGTGGCTCATCCTTCAGGCTGAGAAGCCGGAGGACTTCGTAATTGCCACTGGTAAGCAGCACTCGGTTCGCGAGTTTGCTCAGCTGGCTTTCCACTATGTTGGCATCGAGCTGAAGTGGGAAGGCAAGGACGAGAACGAGAAGGGTGTCTGCGTTGAGGGTCCTAAGGAACTCATCGGCAAGACGCTCGTGGAGGTCTCGCCCGACTTCTATCGTCCCACCGACGTGGTGAATCTCTGGGGTGACCCGACGAAGGCAAAGGCAAAGCTCGGATGGAATCCTAACACCACAAGCTTCGAGGATCTCGTGAAGATTATGGTGGAGAGTGACATGGCAAAGGTTGCTGCAGAGGATGCCGGCATGAAGGTTCGCTGCAACCTCGCTGAGTATCTCGAAAAAGGTATCGTTAAGTAATCGTTTTTTCAAGAATTAGAGAATTTAAGAATTTTCTGGTTACTATGCTTTCTTGCATTTTCGTTTGGTGTTTGAATTAAACTGACGTTAGAATTATAAGAATAATTGTATTATGGCTTTACTTTACCAACAGGAAAGCAATGAGCTGATGAAATTAGCTCTGCAACTACATCAAGAACTTGGATGTGGATTTAAAGAGAAAGTCTATCAAGATGCTTTTGAAGTGTTGCTTAAGGAAAATCATGTGCCTTACGTTCGTGAGGCACATATTTCTTTAAACTTTCATGGCACCATTTTGGAACATGATTTTTATTATGACTTTTTGTGTTATGATAAAATAGGAGTAGAACTGAAAGCTACATCTGGTTTGACTGGTGAACATGAATCTCAGATTATTAATTATCTGCATGTAAGTAATCATCAGTTGGGCTTGTTGTTGAATTATGGCACTTCAAGTTTGCAATACAAATGGTATCATAACGTCTGGCATCACAGGGCTTCTGCAGAAATTCCTAATTCCCAAAATACTTGATGAAGCAAGAATTCATTGATAAAAGAATGAATAATTCTCTAATTCTTAAATTCTTGATAAAAAGAAAAAAGGAAATATGTCATTAGAAAAAAACGCAAAGATTTATATTGCGGGACACCATGGACTGGTGGGTTCTGCTATATGGAATAACCTTAAGAAGAGGGGGTATAACAATCTGGTGGGCCGTTCGCATAAGGAGCTTGACCTTACTGACCAGTATGCTGTGGAGAAGTTCTTCGATGAGGAGCGTCCTGATGCTGTGGTTCTGGCTGCTGCTTTCGTGGGTGGCATCATGGCAAACTCGCTCTATCGTACTGACTTCATCATGCAGAACATGAAGATGCAGTGTAACGTCATCAGCAACGCTTATTCACACGGCGTGAAGAAGCTACTCTTCCTCGGTTCCACCTGCATCTATCCCAAGGATGCTCCCCAGCCTATGAAGGAGGACGTGCTTCTTACTTCGCCTCTGGAATATACCAACGAGGAGTATGCTATCGCAAAGATTGCGGGTCTGAAGATGTGCGAGAGCTATAACCTTCAGTATGGCACTAACTACATAGCCGTGATGCCGACCAACCTTTATGGTCCTAACGACAACTTCCACCTGGAGAACAGTCACGTGATGCCGGCGATGATGCGTAAGATTTATCTCGCCAAGCTCATCCACGACGGCGACTGGCACAGCATTGAGGTGGACATGAACAAGCGTCCTATCAACCCCGATGACAAGCTCCGCGCCATCATCGGCGAGGGCAATGTGGACGGTAGCAATTCTCATGAGCGCATCCTGAAAGCATTGGAGTTTTATGGCATCTATGACAACAAGGTGGTGCTTTGGGGAACTGGCACTCCGCTTCGTGAGTTCCTCTGGAGCGAGGACATGGCAGACGCCAGCGTCCATGTTCTCCTGAACGTAGACTTCAAAGACATCATCGGCATAGAGAAATACTCCTCAGTATTCTATGGTGCGAAGGTGGACGGCGCTGTGGATAGAAACAACTCAGAGGGTAGGGGTGGTGCCATCCCGTCTCTCGGCGAGATCCGCAACTGCCACATCAACGTCGGCACCGGCAAGGAGCTGACCATCCGCCAGCTCTCAGAGCTCGTGGTAAAGGCTGTAGGCTTCGAGGGCACTGTGGAGTTTGACGCCAGCAAACCCGACGGCACCCCAAGAAAGCTCATCAGCGTGGACAAGCTCCACAGCCTCGGATGGACACACAAAGTGGAAATCGAGGAAGGAGTAGAGAAACTCTATGAGTGGTATCAGCAGAGTCTGAGAGATTAGTGATTAATGGGTAGTGAGTAGTGATTATTGATTAGTGGGTATTGATTAGTAGGGCTTCGCCCTTCCCGTTCGCCCATATCAAGTAATCACTACTCACTATAAATGTCTCCCGCAGATCTTTTTAGTTATTATTTAGTAGTGATTAGTGGTTGTTAAATCTGAATTAATTCATAGGAAAGAACTCAAAATAGTATCCGATGATTTTACATATTATTGGAAATGGTTTTGATTTGGCACATAAAATAGCTTCCTCGTATGCCAATTTTAAAGAATATGCGTGGAAGTATGGTGATCAATATCAAATAGGTTTATTGGAAAAATGTTATCCTGATACGGATTCCCCAAAAGGCGAACTGTATTTATGGTCAGATTTGGAGCGTGCTTTGAGCAATCCCAATTTTCAGGCTGCTTTTAAAGCTTTGACGCATGACATACAATTGGAGGATAGGTATGAAGGGCGATATATAGCGCAGATGGAGGATTCTCCTGGATTCTCGTTGAGGATGATGTTTGATGTCTTCCATCAGGTGTTTGATGATTGGGTGAATCAAATCGATAACAACGTTGATAAGATAACTAATGTATTCCATTTTAATAGGAGAGACATTTATTTGTCGTTCAATTATACCGATACGTTGGAAAAATTGTATCGTGTACCAAGAGATAGAATCAATTACATTCACGGTAGGCGCAACTCAAATGATGAAATTATCGTTGGACACCATGCTGTCGTAAACGCAAATGATAATCTTGGTGACGATCCTATGATATATGAATATCAAGGTTATGATAATATAGCCCAAGAGGTGAATAAGCAAAGAAAGTTGACACCCGACATTATTGCGAATAATCACGAGTTTTGGCTTTCGCTGAGACAAGTGGATAAGGTGATGGTTTATGGCCATTCCTTGGCAGATGTAGATATGGCGTATTTTCATGAAGTGGTTAAATATGTAAGTGACGTTTGTGAATGGCACTTTTCTATCCATTTCGACAATCAAATCTCCAAGAAAAAGGAACTGGATCATATTGTTTCTGTTATAAACGAACTAGGGCTTGACATGGATAGATGTTCAACATTCCGCATGTAAAGAGCTGTTTGTCAATGTTGTCGCAACAACGAATAGTCTTTGGTTTATTGCGCTTTCGCATCGGGGTACTGATGCTCTTCCCGATTTTCTGAAAAATACTGATTGCGCGGATTTGTATGCGCGGGCTAAGAAACATATGTATGTTGGTGTGTCGTCTTCAAGTGAAGCGATTTGCGAACTTGTCTTTAGAACTTGGTTTGCTGTATGGAAGAAGATGCATGAAATAAAGTAAAGTCAGAGAAATATATGTGGTGGAAACTCATCTTAGGAACATCCATACTTATAGGATTGGCATTAATCATTGCTGTCATCAAGATGGCAATAACGGAAGCCAAGGAGGAAGCTGATGATATTGAAAGAGCGAGTGGAAACAAATAACAAATATGTCGGATTACTGGCTCCTCTTGATAACATGAACAAATTATTAAGGATGGATTTTGGTAGCCCAAATTAACAATCGATGCCTTATGAAAAAAGAAGTCAATGTTATCCTAAATGAAAGTCAAAGTGCAAAGTCTTTTGATGAATCCCAGATGATTCATCAAATTGAATTTAGTTAGGTGAAGTGTCTTGTAGAGAAGCAGTTAACTGAAGTTCAACAGACGAAAACAGAAGTGCATCACACTATCTCTATTTTCGGAGAGAGGGGTTCTGGTAAAACTTCCTTCTTGGAATCAGTTCTGGAATATTACTCAAATCATTCAGACGAGCATAAAGTATGTGTTCTTGATTTGATAGACCCAACAATGATAGAAGAAAAGGGGCATGTGTTTTTGTTAATAATATCTCTGATTAATCAAAAAGTGAGGAAAGAACTTGGCAATAATGCTACAAATATTCAAAAAAATGCTTTTCTCTCAGATTGGAAATGTGCTATGAATAAGTTGGCCAAAGGTATTCCTTCGTTGGATAAAGTTGGTGAGACATATGAAAACAATGTATGGTCTGATGACTGTTATATAATGAGAAAGGGGTTGGAAAGTGTACATTCTGCATTCGTACTTTCTTATCAGTTTAATAAATGCGTTGAACAAGCCCTTAGGCTATTAGGGAAGGATGCCTTCCTAATAGCCTTTGATGATATTGACGTGGATTTTAGAAAAGGTTGGCCGGTATTGGAAACCATTCGTAAATATCTTTCTAACCCACGAATCATTACTCTTTTGAGTGGAGACTTGCATCTATATTCCATCAATGTGCGAAAACAGCAATGGAACAATTTTGGTAAAGCTTTACTTAAGAATGAATATGACGAATGTGAATCCAACAAGGAACAATACAAAAATCTTGTTGATGAGATGGAGAATCAGTATATGCTTAAACTCTTCAAGGCTGAAAACCGTGTTAAGTTGTTTACTGTGGACGAAGCAATGAGACGTTATGATATTATATTTAAGATTGATAACGTGAATATCATGAGTTGCTATGATAGGATATTGGAGAACTGTGGCATCAAGAACAAAAAACATATAAGCATTTATAAGAATTTCTTGTTGAACCTCCCAATTCGTTCACAGATACATTTTATAAGAAGTAACAACGATTCGGGATTTAAAGTCACACACTCATATGACACATTCTTGTCACAGATGTTGGCTGAAAATATTGATGTTGACCTAGTATATCATTCGTATGAAATGGCCACGGTGGTAATCCTTCGTTATTTAATAAAAAGCAATATGCTTGAGAGGGCTTACCAGTTATTGCCAAGATATGATATATCTACCATTAATGCTTGCTTGACAGGATTGTTCTTAATGTGGTGTAACTGTGCTAAAGGAAATCCTTAGCTTATTTTTGATTATCTGATGCGAATAGGTTTTATACGGAATTTCGCAGAGATAATAATGGCTGATACTGATGACAATATAAGATTAGTCAAGTTATGTAAGCAGTCAGGTATGTTTCAAGCAAACACATTGAAAGCAATGTTCGGAAACGCTATGGCTTATCTATATAACGATGAGAATTTGTTTGGAATTGGCATATTCTTCCCTATTAGAGGATTAAGTGGAAAAGCCCAAAATACCAATATGGATGCTTTAGATTATGTTTTCAAAAACAAGTCTGAAATAGAGAAAAAACAGGCTTATTTGCCTGCTGTAATGCTAACTTTTGTTTATAAGAATGAAAGCCGTCTGTATTATTCTATTTATAGTATTTTAGCAGCTATTGGTGATATTCTAAGGGCTAAAGAATTAGGGAATGACGTGATGACAACATTCAATGAGGTCTCACTTCTTAGAAGTTTTCAGGTTTCTGATAGAATTACGAAATTAGAAAAAAATGAGGAAGAAGATCCACATATACCAACGGATGAACTGTCTGAGGATATGACAGATACATTCAGCCATGAATTGGAAACTTGGGTAGAAAGTATAATGGATATTTTCAAAGCTCCGTACGTAATAGGCAAGATTTCTACAAGATTTTATTATTCGCAAAGAAATATTTATCAAAGTTTGAAAGATGAAAAAGACGAAAAAGACAGTAGAGCTAATGTGAGAAAAGTAGAACTTGGAAAAATAATTTCGCTATCGGTATTAGATTTTCTAAATGCTACATTGATAGATTGTGTTATGATAATGCGTGTCCTATGAACATGCAGGAAGAAATAGAAAACTATTTCAATAAGTACGTAGTGCAAAATGTGAAATATACAGCATTGATTCATCCATATATCCTGCAACTTGAAGATTTTAAGGAAACACATGGGGGAATGTACGACTTGCATATTCATATGAATGGCACGATGGAGAGTGATCTCCTTTGGCAAGATCTATTGGAGCGACCGAATGAATTCTTACAAGTACTTGCCCAAAAGTACTCTGATTATAAAGTACGTGAACTTTACGAACAATTCTCTACCATTGTTACTCCCGAAAAGATAGATTTGTTAGCTTGTGACGCAAACTATCTAAGAATGTTTTTAATCAAACATTGCTTCTTAGAACATAAATATGATGCAAGACAAATAGTCAGAGAATGTACGGATAAGCAGAAAGTGTATCACGCAGTCGGTCTCAATCAGATGGATGGTATAGTTACCTGCAACAGGATGCAACAAGAATGCATGTTCTATGTCTATGTACTTTCTTTCTTGAAACATTATCCTAATGATAAGGACACAGCATCACTTTTCCATTTCTACTTGCTGATAAACGGCCTTCTTAATAGGTTGTTTGTTATGCAGTCGAGATTCTATGGATTTGAAGAGTTCAATAAATATACATTGAGTGGCATTCGGAAAGCAAGTGAGAAATTCAGAGAAAATACTCGTTATTTACAGTTGGCTGGCAATGATTTGACAAATATCAGAATAATGGAAGGGCGTTTCTCGCCAAGTATCAAGGAAAAGGATATTGCCAAGACAATATACCAGATAGTTGACAGTTGGGAATCTTTTAATCAAATACAAGAAAGTGAAGGAAAAGTTTCCCATAAGTCTGACTTGACGTTGATAGCGCATTTTATCAAATCATTACATGGTAAGCATGGTAGATTCTTCTTTGAGAAATATCGCATGATGTTAGAAAAGCAGGTGGACGCACTTGATAATTTCAAGAACACGGAATGCAAAGAAAGTTATTTTCTTACAGGTATTGATGCAGCGTCCAGTGAGTTCTCTACTCCTCCAGAGGTCTTTGGTGTCGCATATCGTAAATTAAGGAAATATGGATTTAGTCATTTCACATTTCATGCAGGAGAAGACTTTTTCCACTTGCTTGGAGGCATACGGGCTGTCTATGAAGCAATCCGTTTTCTTGACTTGCAACGAGGCGATAGAATCGGGCATGCGGCAGCTTTGGGCATTTCATCGGAAATATGGCTCGACAATATAGGAAATAAGATGTTGATACGGCAAGGTGAATATCTTGATGACCTGATATTTGCCTACAATCTGATAGAGATGTCGGATAATGTAAGACTTCAAGAAATAAAGTCTCTACTGATTAATCAGATAAACAATCTTTGTTTTAATATTTATGAGCAATACTATTCTCCGTACATTCAGGTGAAAGCATGGAAGGCGAGATGGAATAACCCAAAGGATGTTATTGGCAAGAATGAATCTGCTTTGTCTGAAGATTTACGTTTGTTCAAAAAGTATTGTGAGATGCGTGGTCAACAGAAAAACAAGTATGATGAGATCATTGAATTTGCTACTTGTGAATTCTTTAATGCAGAAGAATTATCAGAACTACAGTTGATGGTTCTACAAGAGATGTATGATAAGGAAATAGTGATAGAAACATTGCCGACCAGTAATGTGATGATAGGACATCATCGTTCCTACTCTTCGTACCACATCTATAATTGGTTATAATTGGTACAAATGGGCAAAGGAAGATCATAGACCGATACTACCTATCGTATTGGGTAGTGATGATGCTGGTATCTTTGCAACCAATATATTCAATGAATATTGCAATGTGTACTGTCAGCTTATGTATGATAAGAAGCTTAATGCAATCGACATTATCCGATTTATAGAGGAACTAGACTATAACTCGAAGCTGTATAGTTTCAAAAAGTAAGAAAGATGAAACAAATAAGATTTTTGTCGAATAACGGATATAAGATAAAAGAAGCAATCGAAATATTGAAACCTTTGGATGTGGAAATAATTCCAATAGAGCGAAAAATTGAGGAGTTACAGACCGATGATGTAAGACATCTGGTTGAAGAGAAGGCATTGAATGCTTTCAGATCTATAGGACGACCTCTTTTTGTTGAACACACAGGATTGTTTGTCGAAAAACTCAATAAGTTACCTGGAGGTTTGACACAAGTGTTTTGGGATAAGTTACAGGCTGAAAAATTTGCAGAACTTTTTGGCGGCGATATTGGAGAATCAAAAGCAGAAGCTATAACAACTATTTGTTATATTGACGGAAAAGACTTTAACGTTTTTTCTGGCGAAATTAATGGCAGTATATCATCTACTCCTAAAGGTAATCGTGATTTTCAATGGGATTGCATATTTGTGCCAGATGGTGAAACAGAAACCTTTGCCGAAATGGGAACTCGTAAAAACGACATTAGTATGAGAAAAATTGCTTTGCAGGAATTTGCTGACTTTTTGAAAAAATAGTATTATGAAGTATATTGATGAACTTAAAGAAGCAATCAAACGAAAAAATGTAATTCTTTTTGTTGGTGCAGGTGTCTCGAAGAATCTTGGACTCCCAACATTCTCAGAATTAATTGATGAGGTAGCAAAGCTCACAGATTATAATCCTGCAATTTTCAAAACACTGTCAAATTTTCAATCTTTGGTCGAGTTTTATGTTCTTAAGCGTAAGACTATTGGAGATTTGAGAAGCTATATGGATCAGAAATGGCATAACATAGATGAAGCAAAATTGGATGCAACTACCATATATAGAAATATTGTAGAATTAAGTTTCCCTATCATCTATACAACTAACTATGACAATTGGATAGAAAGGGCTTTTACGCATTTTGGAAAAGAATATTACAAAATAGTAGGAGTGAAAGACTTTATAGATATTAAGGATGATGTGACTCAAATTGTTAAGTTTCATGGAGATTTTTCCGATGACAGCTCTATAGTTCTTACAGAAACAAGTTACTTTGAAAGATTGGAATTTAATTCTCCACTTGATATAAAACTTCGCTCGGATATGTTGGGTAAGACTATCTTATACATAGGTTATAGCTTGGAAGACATTAATATGCGATTCCTCTTGTATAAATTGTCTAAGATATGGGAAAAATATAAAGACATTCGCCCTTCTTCCTATATTTTTTTGACTAAACCGAATGAAGTTGAGGAAAAGATATTGGAATCAAGAGGTGTGAAGCCAATAGTTTCTGATTATGATAATCCAGACGAAGGACTGACAATGTTTTTGAATGAATTGGTGAAATTGAATTGATAGGAAAATAGATTGTGAACAATAAGATTATACCTTTTTAACGACAAAACGACAATGGTATCAAAAAAAACGATTAACTTTGCATAAATATGGCAAGAAAGAATGGAACATATACGGTTATAGATCTTTTTGCAGGTTGCGGAGGTTTGTCTCTCGGTCTTTATCAGGCTGGGTGGAACGGAGTGTTTGCAATAGAAAAGAATCCATGTGCATATGCTACACTTTGTCATAATTTAATAGAGAAAAAGCATCATTTTAAATGGCCTAAGTGGCTTCCTCAAAAACCGCTTGATATTCTTGAAGTAAATGAAATATATGCAGAACAACTAAAAGGTCTGCGTGGAGCCATTGATTTGGTGGCAGGAGGACCTCCTTGTCAGGGATTTTCCATGGCAGGACGCAGAATAGAAGATGATATCAGAAACCAGCTTGTGTTTGCTTATATTGATTTCATTTCTATGGTAATGCCAAAGATGCTTTTATTTGAGAATGTTAAAGGCTTTACATACGCTTTTGATAAAAGAAAGAATCCGAACGCCTTGCCTTATTCAACTCTTGTTATAAAGAAACTAGAAGAGTTGGGATATGACGTGTGTCCTCAGGTTATTGATTTTTCAGACTATGGAGTTCCGCAGCGCCGTAAGCGATTTATACTTGTAGGAGTATTGAATGGCAAGTCTGGTGAAGCTGAAAATTTCGAAAAGAAATTAAAGGCTAATAGAGAGAGATTTTTAAAAAGATACAAGCTACCTGGACATCCAACAATAGCTGATGCTATTTCAGACCTCCTTCGTAGTAATGGAGAAGTGGAAACTCCTGATCGTAAAGGATTTTACTCAGGCCTTTATGCTAAGACATCAAACGGATATCAGGTTTTTATGCGTCATAATATAGAGAATATTATTCCTCAGAGTCATAGTTTTGCTCATCACTGTGAGGAAAAGATAAAATGTTTTAAACGTTTACTTATTGAATATCCAGTACGTAATAAGCGCATTAGTGGAACAGAACGTGAAAAATGGGGTATCCATCAGAGAGGATTGACAATTCTTGATGCTCAATCTATTGCTCCTACTATAACAAATATGCCAGATGACTATCTGCATTATCAAGAGCCTCGTATAATGACAGTTCGTGAATGTGCTAGAATTCAGTCTTTCCCAGATTGGTTTGAGTTTAAAAGTAAATATACTACAGGTGGGCAAATGCGTAAGAAAGAGGTACCTAGGTATAGTCAAGTAGGAAATGCCATTCCTCCACTTTTTGCTCAACAAGCAGGATTGGTGCTTAAAGAAATGTTGTAACAATGGATGATAAATTACAATTTAAAATAAGTTCAGCCTTAAAAGATCTTGTAGGCAAGGATTTGATTACAAGTGATAACATTGCAATCTTTGAGTTGGTTAAAAACTCATACGATGCTTATGCAGATCATGTTGTAATAACTTTTGCAAATGATAAAATTACCATTGCAGACAATGGTAAGGGTATGTCGTTTGCAGATTTGAAAGATAAGTGGTTATTTCTTGGCTTTTCTGCGAAGAAAGATGGTTCTGAAGATTATGAAGATGATAAACAGAAGTCGTATCGAGATAAAATCAAAAGATATTATGCCGGTGCAAAAGGTATTGGCCGCTTCTCATGTGATCGTTTAGGTAGTTTACTTACTATTACTACCAAAACTGAGACTGCTAATTATGCAGAGCAGATTTCTGTCGACTGGTCTAAATTTGAAGAGGATCAAAAGATTGAATTTGCTAGCATTGATGTTGTACATCGTACTGTAAATAATTCATATGTATTTCCTAAAAGGAAGTCTCATGGTACAATTATAGAGATCACTGATTTACATAACGAAGAGACCCCATGGACAAGAAAGCATATTCTGGAATTAAAGCGCTCTTTACAGAAACTAATCAATCCTTTTTCAGAAACAAACGATTTTATGATAGAAATAGTTTGTGATAGAGAAATAGATAGTGACAATCGGTTGATTAGCGAAGGAACGGGCTATGATCGGGATATTGTAAATGGACCACTTAAAAACAGTCTTACTGATATTATTAAATTGAAAACAACTCAAATTGATGTCTGTATTAAGGATGGTTATATCTATACTACATTGTCTGACCGAGGGGTGGATATATATAGAATCAAGGAAATTAATGATGAATGTCCTTTAATCAAGGATGGATCAGTTTCTATTTCGTTCTTAAATCGTGCTGCGAAATATAATTTTCATAGAATAATGGGGGTTGATTCCAAGAATTATGGTTCGATATTCCTCTTTAGGAATGGATTCAGAATAATGCCATTTGGAGAAACTGGTTATGATAGTTGGGGTATAGATTTTAGAGCTCAGCAGGGTCGTGCTAGATTTATTGGTAGTCGTGATCTATTGGGACGTGTTGATATTTTTGTAGAAGATATAAGCGAATTAAGAGAGGCAACAAGTCGTGATAGTGGGTTGTTGGATACTCCAATGGCTCGTCAGGTTATTTCGCTTTATTGGAAATGCCATAAGAGATTGGAACGTTATGTGGCAGGTATATTATGGGGTGAAAACTTCTTAAAGAACGAGTATTATAAAGATGAAATTGTAGGACGTGAAGCCAGGACCGAATTGCAGAGAATTGATAAAGACTCTGAAGATCCATCATATGTATTAGGGGCAAGTTTAGGAAGTAAGATAGATTTTGTCCGTCTGATAAAAGTTCTTACGTCTGATAGCAACGTAAAAGTATTGTATTACAATACAGATCTTGCAAATTTTGTCTCATCTGATATTGTGCCTGAGGATATTAAACCACAGTTTATTTCCGATTTGGAGATAATTGCAAAACGTACAGGAAATGTTGAACTCATCAGTAAAATAGAAGACGCTCAAAAACGTATAGAAGAGTTGGCCCGCCAGAAAGAAAAGGCGGAACAAAAGGCTGCGGAAGCAGAGCGTCTACAACGTGAAGCAGAAGAAAAAGTGCTTAAAGCTGAGATTGAACGTCGTGCAGCAGAAGTAAAAGCTCGTGAAGAAGAAGAACGTAGAAGAAATGCGGAGCAAGCTAAAATACTAGCAGAAAACGAGAAGCTAAAGGCTGAAAATGCCCGTCTTTATGCAGAAAAAAAAGCTAAAGAGGAAGAGGGGAAACGTAAGCAGGCAGAGAAAGAAAAACATTTGGAAAGTTTGAAAGTAGAGTTCTACAAGAAAGCTTCTAATCCTGATACTGATGCCCTGATTCATCATGTTAAAAATAACAATGGTAGAATAAAAGATGAAGTAGATGATGTCATAAGGCTATTAAGAAAGGCGGCGTTTCCAGAAAGCATTAAATATCCAATGCTTGAGTCGCTATCTAAAATCAAGAAACTTTCTCAAAAAACATTAGTGGCGACGGATCTCATTCTTAATTGTGATTTGGCAAAAGCGGACAGTCAAAAAATAAACCTACCTTTGTTTATCAAAGGATATTTGGCGGAAGAACTTAAGAGTTTTGTTAAGTGTCATTTTAAGTCAACAGTTGACTTGTTTGCGATCTTTGGTAGTAAACTGGATTTGGCATTGCTCATTGATAACTTTGTCAAAAATTCTGAGGATTGGCATGCAAAAAATATTTGGTTCGAATGTTATAGACAGGGCAATGATTTGGTTCTTGATATATATGATGACGGAGATGGTTTAACGGAAATCTTTTCTGATAATCCTAATCAAATATTTGATTTTGCGAAGTCTGGAAAAACTGATGGAACTGGTTTCGGAATGTATTTAATAAAAGAAACTTTGAAATCTATGCGTGCTTCAATAATGATTGATTCACCAATAAACAAAAAAGGTATGCATTTTAAATTAATATTTAAATAATGGAACAAAGACATTTACTTCTTGTTGACGAACAATCTCAAAAAGATCGCATTGAGCGAATAAAAGAAATTCTTAAGAATGATGGAATTGAGCTAATATATCAAGAGATAGATCCAACTCAATTTACAGAAAGACAAGAAAATGGAGATTCGATATTTAACAAGGACAGATTAAAGGATCACCTTCAATCTGTTCCATTCTTGTCACACTTGGATGTATTTGCTACCGACTATAACCTTATAGAGGAAGATCTGAAAGGTATTGATGTAATAGAGATTCTGTATGACATCCTGCCTCACTATAGGAATCATGTTGTTATTTACTCTGCTCAGATTGATGATGTGATAAACAATATTATGTTGAAGAGAGCTACAGATTTTGATCAACAAGTTTCAAAGCTTAAGTTGCTTGCACAAAATGAAATTAGCTACCTAAAAAGCGAAGGTGAGTTTGAAAATAAATTTAAGAAATTAATCATAAATGACCCTGAAAAATCAATAGACGACCATTTAAGCGAATCGTTGCGATCATTGACTCTTGAAAATTTCAAATGTTCTATTCCTGGATACACAAAAATGAATATAAATGAAATTGGAGAACTTCTTCTCCATAAAGGGCCTGAATCAGCTAAACTAAAACAAAGTATAACGGATCATATCGTAGCTTATATAATAGACATAAAGAATTATGAGTAAAGTCTTTGCTATATATCCTTTGGATAAAAGTAATTCAACATCGTTCCTCAATCGTATTCATACATTTGAGACAAGAATGTTGAAAGACGCATGGCATTGTTATAAAGTTCATTTTTCTGATGATGATCATCAAAAATGTATTGCAGAATCCTCTGATAGTCATTTTGTACTATTTATGGGACATGGAGGAGATACTCAGCTACATGGTGCTTGCGGTCGATTCGGAGAGATGACAATGAATAATATAGCAGCTCAAGAGAATAGTAATTTTTACGATAAAGAAGTATTCATTGATGCTAGTAATCTATCCTCTTTTAGCGGGAAGATTTTCTTTTGTTTCTCTTGTAATTCAAATAAAAACAACACTAAAAGCCTTGCAAGATTGTCAAAATCTTGTGGTATTGAATCTTTTATAGGTTTTGGAAATATACCAACGGATTATATAGAAGGGGAGACTTTTTCAAAAAGGTGTATAGCTATATACAAAGGAAAAATAATAAAGATAATAAAATATTCCATATATTATGCTGTGGAAAATAATGAGACAGTTGACCAACTTGTACGAATTATCAATTTATTAACAACCAAAGAGATTCAGAAACTTAGGACTCAAAAGCCTTTCCATGGTATAGATGCAGTGATAGAGCAACTATACAAATTTAAGGATGAAATCAAAGTTTTTGGAAATAGATATTCAAAAATCATCTAGATATATGAAACTCTACATTATCGGTAACGGCTTTGATTTAATGCACCATATGAAAACCAGATATTCTGACTTCAAAAAATGGCTTATAATGAATGGACGTTTTGATATTATTGAGGAGTTTCAGAGCGTGTTTAATAGTAAACAAGATAACGACTACTTGCTTTGGATGGATTTCGAAAAAGCTTTAGGCAAGTATGATATTGACGTTGCACAGAGCTGGAGTTTTCAGAACTTGTATGTTGTAGAGTGTTTTAATAGCGAAACAAAGATTCTTTCAACTGATGGTTTTATCAATGTACAGTTAGATGATATTGTTAACGATATCTTTTCTCAATGGGTTTCTCAGATACCTTTAGCTCTGCAACGAAATGTAGATTTGGACTCTAATGCACTTTATTTTTCTTTCAATTATACAGATACTCTCGAGAGATTGTATTCCCTGTCAGAACAAAATATTTTGCATATTCACGGTAGAGCAAGTAAGGGAGAACATTTGGTGGTTGGTCATAATAACTATTGTGACATTAAGAATCATTGGAATGACAATGTCTGTATTAAAGAGAAAAATGAACATAATGAGGGTATTATTTATATGAATAATCTATGCAAACCAATTCAAGAAATAATTGCAAATAATAAAGATTTCTTCACACGACTTAATCATGTAGATGAGGTTGAAGTAATTGGTCACTCTTGCAGTGAGATAGATATTCCATATTTTAAACGGATAAAAGAATCAGTACAGGACAATGCTATTTGGAAATTTAATCCATATTCTGAAGAAGATAAAATCAGAATAAATCGATTAGTCAGATACTGTAATATTAGTTGTTGGATATGGAACATCAACAATTAAAGAAAAGGCATTAGCACAATTAAAGAATAATGGCATTGCTGTCCAAAGAGTAAGCACTCAAATTATGGCTTATATTAGAAAGAAGTATCTTTGCCGCTGATTTTAAAACATTGAATTATGTACAGCAGTGAAGATTTGGAACTTTTTTCGATAAGTGAGAACAATGAAAGTTTGCTTTAAAATTGTCTAACAGAGAAAAAGTATCAAGAGATTTTATTTCCAGTACCAGACGAAGGCAATGCCGAAGGGCATCTCCATTGATCAGTTCTGTTCACGTAATAAAGTACCTTATAATATATTCTATAAATGGTACAAGGATACACGCAACAAGATCGTGGAAGTAAAGGTGGAAGGGTTTCCTACCTCGGCTCAGGAAGAGCCGAAGAAGGAAAGCCCTTCCCAAGAACCATCTTCTACAGTAACGAAGCCTTCCGGTGTTCG
>OHDW01000018.1_pt1 | contig 33289 bp, 31 predicted proteins | sample 1567131 | NCBI WGS metagenome assembly OHDW01 (sample SAMEA3879508, study PRJEB24766) | human gut metagenome | biome: human-associated habitat; feature: feces | place: USA | collected 1985/1987
TTGCTGAGATGGCTGACGAAAAGGTAGGATCAGCCAATGTGCTGATTCCCGCTACTGAGGAGTGGACAAAGTTCACGGGTGAGTTCAGCTATGCCACTGACGAAGCTCCCGAGGTGCAGTACCTTCTGGCTTCTGCCACTACCAACCCCGTTCCGGGTGCTTCAAAGGACGACCAGCTCGACCTTGATGAGCTTCGCCTCATCTATTACAGCACGCTGAAGGACCTGCAGATTGACGGCAAGACCATCGAGGGATTCTCTCCCGAGAAGACAGAATACACCATAGAGAGCGACAACGCTGACCTCCTTAACACCATCACGTTCGAGAAGAAGGGTGTAGGCGCACGTGTAGAGAAGGACGTAGACCTGACCAACAACGTCTGCACCATCACTGTCAAGGGCAACGACTACGACGTCAACCCTGCCAACAAGACTGTCTACACCGTGAAGCTCACTTCCACAACGTCCATCGGCTCCGTTTCTGCTGACAACGCAGCCAACCACAAGACCTACACCCTCGGCGGTGTTCGCATAAACAAGCCCGCTGCAGGTCTGTACATCGTGGACGGAAAGAAAAAGGTGGTGAAGTAAAAAAATAGAGCCACTTTTACACTCCAATACCTTTAACAATAAAGCCTCTTTTGCGCTCTGACAGTGGAACTGTCGGACCGTAAAAGAGGCTTTATCTACGTTCTTATCACAAACGGCGTATAAGGCATTCCTTTTTGTGTCATTTTCAAGCCCTCGCCATCAAATTGAGTAATTTGGATCTCCGTATCATCCTTGACGAGATCACTTTCGTAATCACATTCCTTAACAGTAAAGTAAGTGAAGTCATCTGTCCTTCTGCATATCTTATACCATTGTTCAGGCTCACTTTTCTCTATCAGATACGTATTCTTGATGACACAGACGTTGTCATCCGCCACAATTTCCCATTGTCTTAAAGGTCTGTTCATTAGTCCTGGGATATTTCTCACAAAACACCAGTCGCCTTCCTTTAAGATGTTCAGATAACCACGCCTAAACAGGATAGGTCTTGTATAATGTTTCCTATGTGTAATTGGATCTACCCAATAGCTTTCATTAGCCTGTGCATCCTCTACATACCAAATGCCGTCATTCTTTACCCTTATCTTATCATTTGCTGTTCCAAGATTTTTCTTGATAGGATATATGTTGTCTACAGGATAATATTCATAATGTTTATATGAATTCTTAAGCTTTTCTAAGCCCTCCTCCCTTTCTTCTTTGTCTTTTTGAGCAAACTCTGCCAACTCTTCACAAGAGTCCACTTTCTCAAGTTGACTGCCAATGTTCTTCTGTACAAAATACTGTTCGTCCTCATCTATATACAGTCGCGAGTCGCCTTCTCCTTCCTTATACATATACACCTTGTTCGGCTCATCCCAGGGTATGAATCTGCGCTTCCAACTCAGGCCGCTTCCCACTTGCAGTTCCAATGTCTTCACAGTAAGATAGGCTTTCTCGTCAATAAACTTCGAGCGGATGCGAGGATAGAGTTTATTGCCATCCTCTGTACAGAAGTCGATGCCCAGCAGTTTTATGCTCTGCGGTCTCTTCATAAACCAAAGTCCATTCCGCAAGTCAATCCATTCTTTCCTTCCTGCCTTCTTTCTTATATAACAGTAAGCAAAGCCGTCATTGGTCACTTCTATCTTCTTATACTGACAATCCACAATCATCTTGCCATCCTTGTCCTTGACGCCTACCCTACCCTCTTCATTCTCTACGATGCTATATCCATAGCAATCCATCATCACCCGTTGCTGCTGCACATGATTGACAATCTTCATCATCTCATCATCACCATCCATCACAGCGTCCATCCTGCAATTATGACTATTGACGTGCAGACAAGCCCCTTGCAGCATATCCTCCAAAGAAGCCTTTCCTTCAAACATGCTCTGCCAGTCCCTATCCGCCGAAGGCAACCCGAACCGCTTATACAGCCCCACATTATCCAATATCACGCAGTACGCCTTACCCTCAGCCACACGCAGTCCACGTCCCACCATCTGCATATACTTCGCCAACGACAGTGTAGGTCTCGCCAACTGAATGAACTCCACATCAGGACAATCGAAGCCTTCCGAGAACAGATCCACGCTGACCAGCACATCAATATCATCAGAAATATTCGTGATATTAGAGAGATTCGTGTTCGAAGAAGAAACAGACTGTATATGTGTACGTTTGAAATTCTCTATCAGCTTTTTCCGTTCCGCAAGCGGAGTCTTGCTCGAAATGGCCACAGCCTTGATGCCATTCTCACGATAGAACTCTGCAATATGCTCTGCATGCAGAATGCTGATGGCATACACGATGCCCTTCCTGTCTGGCACATACTGCTTGATGGTCAGGCAAAGCCTTTCAAGCGACGGCCTTACGTCCATCACCTCGTTCAGCTCCTTCTGCAGATAGTCACCATCAGCTCCTCGTTTCCGCAACGAATCAATCAACAGTTGGTCGGCACTGTACGGCTTGATGGAGTAATAGTCATACAGACTCAACCGCCCCCTCGGCGATAAACCGTTCCATGCTCCAGGAACACAGCAGCGTGTCAAACAAATCGGCAAACCCTCGGCCGTTCAAGCGATAAGGCGTAGCCGTCAGTCCTAACATCTTCGCTTTCGGATAGGCGTTCATCACCTCGGCATACGTCTCTGCCAACGCATGATGCGCCTCATCTATCACAATCAAGCTCGGCTTCACCTTTATCTCCCGATAGTGTCTTGACAACCACTGTATGGATGTCACTCGGATCATTTCTGAATCCAAGTCAGGAAAGAATCTTGCAAGCGTGTCCTTGATTTGCGATACGAGTTCTCTGCGATGGGCAACCACCCATACCTCCTTCTTCAAGAACAAGCCCACGATGGCAGCAAGCACATGCGTCTTTCCCGTACCCGTCGGCATCTGCACCATCACAGAGTCATGGCGCTTAAACACCTCATGCACTCGCCTCACCATATCCTCTTGGTAATCAAAAAGGAGAATATCTTTCAGCATTTAAGATTGATTGTCTGTGTTTTTATAAATGTATAAACTGCGGCACCTTCCACAGCATCTTCTCTATCTTTGTCAAAGTAGGATTCATGCCGTGCGACTGATACATTCTTATATCCTCCTTCCACATCTGCTTCCTTCGAGCCGAGTCGGTGCTCAGTCCGCCCATGCGCATTCTCACGATATACTCATGCAGATAAGTGACGCTCAGCTCGCCGCCAAGCAGATAGCGGAACAGCAGATCCGAGTCGGCGGCTATCTTATAGCTCTCGTTATACAGGCCCTTACGCTCAATGGCACTGCGCTTGATGTAGCAAGTGGGATGGAGCGGCAACCAGCCATGACGAACCTTCCACAGACGATAGTCACCGCCAATCCAGTTGCGCACCACCTTGTCCGTGTCCTCCGGATTCACGAACAATCCGTCACCATACAGAAAATCGGCATGAGTCTCCTCAAACCGCTTCACTATATTGGATATTGTCTGTGGCGAATACAGAAAATCATCCGAATGCACTAAGCCGACGATGTCACCAGTAGCAGCACGGATGCCCTTGTTGATAGCCTCGTACATGCCATGGTCAGGCTCAGAGATTATCTTACTTATCCTGTCCTTATACTCATTGATGATTGAGAGCGAACCGTCCTTAGAAGCACCATCCACCACGATATACTCAATGTCAGGATAGTCCTGAGCCAACACACTCTCTATACAACCGCGTATAGTCTTCTCCCGGTTGTAACTTGATGTTATAATCGAAACTTTCATATAGTTGTAAAAAAAATCAATAGAATAATGTTGCGAGAAAAATCAAAGGACTCCACAACATATAGCATTTGGAAATATTTGTTTCATCTCCTCCCATTGCACCAGGAACAAGTCTGCCTTATTCTCAATCCACAGAGGTGTCTTGCTTGCATGAGTTACGTCAGCAGCCGAATTTATAAAGAGAATCTTTGTGCCAAGCAGCTTCTTGGCAAAAGCAATGGTAGGAATGCATACACCAGCACCTGTGGTAATTATACAAGTCGGGCGTTTTATTAAAACCCACAACAAGGCAGGAATAACATTGGCAAATAGAGTCCATTTGCGAGCCGGTTGGAAATTAGTAAGGAAAACATGTTCCTTGTCTTTCATAAACGCCTTAGTGGAAGTTGTCGGAAGAGTAAGCCAATAGCAATGGTAGTCATTTGGAATAGCACCAATGGCAAGTTGCAGCTCACGCAGATGCCCTCCTGCTGACGATGCAAGACAGATTCGCTTGCCGCAGCCGAGTTCTTCAAATTTTTTCCGCAGCAAGGGTTCCGCCTTGCCTTTCTTTATTGTCTTGAAATCGAAGGTTTTGGCTTTATCAACCGCAGATTTCAATAGCTTTGCGGTTTCGTCGTATTGCTCCTTATACTTCTTTGGATTAAACTCAGAGGGGAAAAACCTACAACCGTACCTATTTCATCTAATTTCCTTATCAGTTGAAACTGGTCATGAATATGCTCCGTACCGTCATAGCGAGGAATGATTACCATCCGCTTGCCTTTCTCCATACTCTCACATATCGAACCCCATCCTCCCTGCATGATAAGCAAAGACGCTTCCTCCTGATAGTGTTCCATTTCTTCTTTGGTACACATCTTGAAGCTCTTGCTTACATGCTTATAAGGATAGTCCGTCCAACCTGTCTGCACGATGACCTCTTCATCTGTCGTGGCAGCAAACAAATCTATAGCATACGCCATTCTTTCAAACGGCATATCCATAGTTCCTAATGAACAAAATATCATGATTTAAAATTTCTGTTTCAGTGTGATACCTATTCTTCGTGGTATCAAGCAAATTATATCTTTGGGAGCCAACCACAAGAACGTCACGCAATGGCGCAACGCTCTTGTGGCAGTCTCCATGCTTTTCTTTTTCCCTGTTGTATGATTCATGTAAGCCTTCCTGCCAAAGTTTCCACTCTCCATCACAGCAGCCATAAGCTTGTCGGCATACCGTTCGTCGCGACAGCCCAACACAAAGTTACTGTCCAGCCATTCAAAACCGAAATACCGCTTCATCATGGCGAGCATGGCTCGGAATGCTTTCATATAGCCTATACCGTCCAGGGCAGTCATCAGCCTTCCGACATTCATCTTGTCCCTATAAGCATTCAGGAGCACTGCTAAGTCTAAGGTCTGGCGCAAGCCCACGCCCTCCACAAGCAGATGATTAAACCAATGTTTGAACACCACGATGAGGTCTTCCGTCGGCGGCAATACGCAGACTTCGGTTTCATTGCCGTCGGAGTCGCATACATTGAACGAATCCGTATGCTCCGCCATAGCCTCATCTATCATCCTGTTAAAGCGGAGCTGATGCCGATGGCTGCCGAAGGTCTCAATCTGATAGTGCATCTCGAAGCGGATGCCCTGCCAGTCGAAGCTATAGTGCTTGTCCACGTCCTCCTTGTCAATCTCCACATGCAGCCCACGCTCTATCACGTCCACCGCCCGCAGGAAATCCCTCTGCGGAACATAGAAGTCCACGTCGCCCATCGTCCTGACTAATGGTTCGGGATAATGTCTCGCCACAGCCAGTCCCTTGAACACCACATAGGCGATGCCGTTCTCCTTCATCAGTCGGACGAAGCGCCCCACGACATCCTCACACCGCTGCATGCCCTGCCTGTGCGCCATGGTCTGCTGCATAAGCCTCATCACAGCCTCTCCTCTGCCTTCCGCTGCACCTCCGGCAATCACAATCCGATTTCGCACAGCGGCATTTGCCAATAATCCCGCAACGGCATGTTCCTGGGCAAGGCGCATAACGGCATTCAGTCCGGCAACGGACAATTCCATCTTCTCCGTCCCGTCCTCTCCCGTAATCTCTCTCTTCAGTATCTCCAGCAGGGCATTCTCCGTTGTATCAAGTAAATTGTTCTTCAATGAAAGAAACTATTGCTTTATTTCCCTTTTCTTGATTACCTTTGCAGGATTGCCGCCATATATATAATTGTCATCTGTATTCTTTGTCAATACAGAACCAGCTCCAACTATACAATTTTTTCCAATATGAAGTCCTGGTAAGATTAAAGCTTTAGCTCCAATAAAAACATTGTCCTCTATAACCATATTACCTACTACTAATGGTAAAATTGGACTGCTAAAATCATGTGTTCCATTGCATAAATACACATATTGGGCAACTGTAACTCTTTTACCAATTGTTACAGGTCCTAAATTATAGACCTCACTTCTGGGACCTAAACACGATTTGTCATCAATGCTCAATAACCAAGGGGCATAGATGCGACAAGAGGGGGCAATGAATACATGACCTTGAACTTTGCAGCCGAATATTTTTAGTAACAAAACATGCCATCGATAAAAAGGCTTGGGAAGCCATCTTACAAAGAAAGTCCAGACTACTTCCCAAAATATTATAAGTATTGCCTGCTTCTTTGGCCACGGAGAACAGTAGCCGTCGGTTTGATTGGGATTCTTTAGAAATAATTCAGCCATTATTGTTCTTTAAACTTATTCATATACATTTCTGCCACATTCTGTACAGAAAATTGTTTTGCCGTTTCTATGGCTTTTGCAGACTTCTGTTCGTAAAGCTTTCGTGATTCTATTAACTGTACAACACAATCCGTAATTTGTTTAATCGCATTGTCACTTTTACGTTCAAAAACAAAACCATTCTGCTTATTAACAAAGTCTTTAAAACAATCAAGGTCAGAAACTATGGGTACTAACCCCAATCCCATACCTTCCAAAGGAGAAACTCCAAAGGTTTCTCCTTTTTCTGCTAATGACGGATAGCAGAATATGTTGCCTTCCCTTATGGTGGCAGCCAACTCCTTGGGGTTGTAAATTGGAGATATCCATTCTATATTGAAATTACGGGCTAACTTGTTCAGTTCTTCAACATAATCTTTTCCACTGCCACCTTTTTCTATTTCACTTGCACCTATTATACGCAATTTCACATGATAATTTTCGTTTAAGCAAGCAACAGCTTTAACCAAGAGTTCTAAACCTTTCTCCCTATGCACTCGTCCTGTATATACAATCATTGGTTCTGAAGAAAATTCATGTACGTATTGAGACCTGAAAATTTCAGTATCAATAGGATTGGGAATAACGCATGCTTTGTTTTTCATACGCGGACTTTGTTCCACCAATGCATTATATACCGCTGTGGATACGCATGCCAAACAATTCATATTTCCATACAATGACATCTGATTCTTGGGGAATCGTGCTACATTATATAAAGAGTATGAGAATTTTCTTTTGAACAGACGGTATAGAACCGGACTCCAAATACTATTAAGCACAATAGCGTCCGATTTTGGTGCTTTTGATAAAGCTCTATAAGAATAAACTAAGTCCAATACCAAATCTTTCAACCAATTTCCAGTCCGATCATATCCTTTTATATAGATATTACAATCTTTAGGTGTTTGTTCTGGTTTACGAGATATAAAACAAACCTCATGACCTTCTGTTTTCCAATATTCTCCCAACAAATACCATAATTTTTCAACAGCTCCTATCGAATATGGTGGAATACAACAAAACGGACCAGTCAATATGTTTATTTTCATGCCACAGCCCTCCACTCATTGTAGAGCACAGCAACATTTGCGTGACTTTCGTGAGATAATACTTTAAGTATTACCCCCCGATTTAAATTTCTCTATTTTTCTCATCTTTATTATTTTACATGGATTGCCACCCACGACAGTCCAAGGTTCAACATTCTTATATACTGAAGCCGTGGCGCCTACCACGGCATTCTCGCCAATCTCCACTCCCATGCCGATGAACGCACGGCTGCCAATCCACGCTCCACGGCGCAAGACAATAGGAGCAGTAATGAGACCGCTGTCAGCAGTATTGGCATGGTCAGTGTCATGTCCAGCCGTGCATAGATACGAATACTGCGACACGATGGCATCATCCTCCAACACCACCAAGTCCTGGTTATAGCATATAACCTCAGGACCGAGACACGCCCTGTGTCCCATCCGCAGCATCCACGGCGCCCACACCTTCACCGAGGCATACACATTAGCGTCCCATTCCACCTCTGCCCCGAACATCCGCAGCAACAGCAACCGCCACTTGCGGAATACGGGAGTAATGAAAGGACGGAACAGCAGGGCAGCCATGACATTCCACACCACCCGCTTCAACTTGATACCCAAGGACACACGCCCCGGAGTATGACGTTCTAATTTCATAACTAAAAATTGATTTATCTATTCGTTCTCTACGAACTCAATGCCCATTGAGATTCGGGATAAGAGTCTCATACACCTTCATCATCTCCCTTGCCATCACGTGGGCAGAATACTTCTCCTCGATGAGCTTACGTCCATTGCGTCCCATCGCTTCAAGTTCTTCATCCGACAATGCTAAGAACCTGTGCAGCGTCTCCACCAGAGGCTGCGTACCAATCTCTATCCATGCTCCGCTATTGCTATCGTTGAGGTCATTCCATGGAGTGCCAACAGTAGTGATTACAGGCGTGCCAGAAGCGAGACTCTCTGCTATGGCAAGGCCGAAATTCTCAGAGTGAGTAGGCAGCACGAAGAAGTCAGAAGACTGGAACAGTCGCCACTTCTCTTCACCATACACGCCGCCGATAAGCTGCACGATATCCTGCAGACCATTTTCCGCAATCATCCTCTTCATCTCAGCCACATAATCGGCATCGCCCTCACCAGCCACCAATATCTTGTAGCCCTGCAGTTCAGAGCGCAACGCCGCTGCCGCCTCGATGAGGAAGTTGATACCCTTCTTCACATGCACACGTGACAGGAACAGTATCTGCCGTGTCTTCTTCCACGACCTCTTCATTTCTATGCCGTCAGCATCAATGCCGAGCCTAACCACCTTGATGTTCGTGTTATAGCCCAACTTCAGGAGATTGTCGCGCTCACTCTCCGCCGTAGCCTGAACACAGTCAGCCCTTTGCACCGCCGCCTTCTGATACAGCCACAGTGCTGGCACCTTACGTGTCCAGTAATGACGCTTTATGATCCAAGGCTCCAGCATGCCATGCGGAGTCAGCACCACCTTATATCCATGCTTCTGCGCTATACGCTGCACGGCGGCACATGCCGGCATCCAGCAGCAGTTCACATGCACGATGTCGGGCATCACCTCCTCCATCATTTCTGCCACTCTCTTCCGCCAAGCCCCCTTGAACGGATTATACTCCGGTACATAATGCACCATACAGTTCTCCATCACCAACGGATTCTCCGAGACATGCGTAATGATATGCACCTCTGCCAATTCGCCAAGCCCTTTGGCAAGCACTTGCATATAAGTAGAAGTACCGCCCGCCGTGCGGTCGATACTCGGTATATAGTGAATGATTTTCATAGGTTTTATCAATATAGAAGGTTCGTAGGTTCTTCACACAAGCAATCAACCATATACTTTGCAAGCACAACGCCATCTATATGTTCTTTAGCCCACTGTCTACGCCAATCTGCATTATTCCTAATAACAGAAATATTGTCGTTACACCATGACATTATTTCAGACAATTCGTTAGCATCTCCTGCATGAAAGACCTTCCCAAGTTTTTCGTCATTCAACAAATCCGCAGCACCACATGCATCACTACAAACAACATACAATCCAGCTTGTAAAGCCTCATTGACTACAGCTCCCCAACCATCATATATACTAGGGAGTACAAGGATATCATTCTTCTGCATCCATCGGGGAACTTCCGTCTGTGATTGGAAACCAGCCAATACGACATGGTCTTGCAAGTCATTATCTTCTATATACTTCTCAAGTTGCATTCTGAGAACACCATCTCCCACATAAGTCAAAATACCATCGAAATTTTTGTTTTTTCTCAAGCAAGAAGCTAAACTACAGGAAAGCGCTGTAGGTGCTTTCCAGTAGGACAGACTACCGACGAAAATAAATTTCGTCGGTCCCTGTCCTACAGGAAAGCACGTGCCTTCCAGTGGTTGTGTACAATACATAAATGGATATACAGCCCAACTATTATTTACCGATTGAAAATAGCTAACGGCCTTTTTACCCATGGCAAAAACCTTATCCATATGTTTAGCGTAATTTCTGTCCTGCAATAAAAAACGAAGCTTATGCAACCACAATGGCTTACCATTCTTTCTACCAAAGGCAAAAGTATTGGGCAATTCGGTTATCATACCACGTTTTACATTATATGCAAGACTAATTTCAAGACAATGAAACAAATAAGGAAATCCATGAATACCAGAAAAGAGATGCCAACTCTCCTCCTGTCGCTGACTAAAAAGAGCATTTATTTCATCATCGTTTGGGTGCATAACAATACCACAACGTTCCAAACCTGCATAGTTGCCAACATTCCATCCCATGTTTTTTCGAGCTTCGCTAACAGCTTCATCAGCAACAACAACAACTTCGTCAACACGTTCATCATCCATCAGATGAGCAATATATGGCAACTGATGAGGACTAAGGCAATTTTGCCAAAAAACTATTCTCATATAATATTGTTTTTATTTTTTCTATAAACACATTCATAGCATTATTCTTGACATCATTAAGGTCGTAATCTTTGAATTATTTTACGATTGTCAAACGTAACCATTTATCAAACTGACTTGTTCTAAAACACCATTCATGTCCTAATGGGTTTATATCTATCTTTGTTTTTCCACTTTCAAGCAGTTTCTCCATTTCTGCTGCCAAGCTATCGGAAGAAGAGGGCTTGTAATAGAAACCTTCATCACCAAGAACATTATAAGGTTCTCCTATCTTGCAAGTAATTATTGGCTTGCAATAAGGAAGATACATATATAACTTACTTGGACAACGTGCCCAATCTTGTACAGTGTCGTTCATTGGAGAAACAAAAAAGTCTGTCAACGAAAAATACATGGAAATATCCTCTTCACTTATAAAGCCTGGGAGAATAATGTTGTTATCTAATTTATGCTCTTTCACATAATCACAAGCCTCTTGATAGCTACCACCACGACCGAGCATAAGAAGCAAAGCCTCAGGATGTTTATCCTTAACCTTTTCCATAGCTTCAATCATTGTGAATGCACCATAGCCTCGAACAACACTTCCAAGGAATACAAAAATCTTACGTCCTTTATACTTAGAATATTCAGGCTTGTTCCTATCAATCTTCATTACCTTCATCACGCCATCAGAATAAGCATAAGGGAAATAAAGCATTGGCATGCTTCCTTTTAACACTCTTTTGGCTCTCTTTTTGAAAACATCTTGCAAATACTTACTTGCATTAAGCAAAGCATCTGAATAGAGAATAGAGAAAAATTCATTTAAATAAGCATGCACTTTTCTCAGACCTTTCATATCTGGTATTCCCGACTGAAGTTCAGAGTGTTCTACAAGTTTTTTGCATCTATGACCGATGCCGACTGTATTTCTTGTAACAAAGGCACAAATATAGATAAAGTCAGGATCTATCGCTTTTATCAACTTATTTTTTGCCTTTATCTCCTGAAAAGCTGAGCAGTGGGGAAAATAATATACTTTCACCTTATCGCAGCATTCCATATTCACACGATGGCGGTTCTCTTCCGTATCTTCCATCAAAATGTAAACATCCCATCCAAAGTCGATCAAAGGGTTTGCCATACCCAATGCACGCTTAGCTGTGGCAATATTCTTAATATCACCTGTCGTAATAAAACATATTTTCATCATATATTAAGTATCATATTTTTATTTTATTCTTTTCATATAGCCATGTTGCAAAGATGAAAGCAAAGAATAGCGGGAAAGAATCACGCAAATGCCCTACGGGGGAGAAGAGAGAATGCCATATTAAACTATATAAAAAGTACATTATAATAAACATATAACGATTATCTGAATTCAACAATTTAAATCCCCTTTTAATAAAGTAAAAAATAATTACAGCAGTTATAATAGCAACGAAAACACCGTTATAAGCAGCCTTTCCTAATATTACAGAATGTGCCGGAAGAACAACAGTATTACCAAAAGCATCAATGTTCAAAATTGAGTTTGTCATTTTTGACATCATTATATGATACTTAAATCCAGGATCGTCAGCCCAAGAGCCAAACCCCCATAATGGTTTATCTGCAAATTCCTCTATAGCAATCCAAGCATCAGTTCTTGAATATTTAATGATTTCTAAAGGATTATATGGATTTTGAGAATCCATTAATTGGACATTATTACCTGCTGATATATTGCCATTCATTACATTATAAACATATACGACATATAAGCCATAGAATGCAAATAATAATATTAATGAATAACGTTTCAGCATAGCCGTAACATTTGTCTTTTTAAATCTGACAACAAATACAAACATTCCTGTTAGGAAAGTTATCAAGCCTAAAGATCTTGCTCCAGCAACGACAAAAACAAAGCCAACAAACATATATATATATGTAAAAGCTTTTGTCCTAAAAAATACAGATATTACTAAAAAGCAATAAACAATCAATGGACCTAAATAAAATTTAAGGAATGTAGCATCCTCGCCTCTTAAAGCTTCTTCTGCACTTGAGTCTGATTCTTTTCCAAATATAAGCATGCGTATTACTGTTCCTATAATTGCCCAAACAATAAGTTTTGGATCTTTTATTAATAAAGAGACCAAGAAGAAAAAAGACATATAAGAGATAACGTCAATAGCAAGCCCTTTCATTCCATTCTGCAAACTATTACCTGCCATGTATTCTGCGACAATCTGTAATACAAACAGGCATAGATAAAGTTTAGATACTGTTCTGAATTCTTTAATCCTAAAAAGCTTGCTTGAGAATATAAAACATAAAGTATAACCTATTGCCAAAATCCAACCATAATTCATCGTTCCTACCAAGTTGAACGAGAAACCTTGGCCTATTTGAAAAAAGAGCATTAGGACAATTGGAAGTATTTTATTCATCTTACAATACCTTATTTTTTATATACTTCACACATATTATTCGCATAAACGTCCCAAGTGTATTGATTTTTCATCATTTCTGCGGCTTTTGTTCCAAGATTCATTCGAAGAGATTTGCCAGAAGCCATACGCTTTACTGCATCCACTATAGAAGCCACATTTGCAGCATCTATTAATATACCATTCACTCCATCAGTAATTGGTAGGCCGCTCTCATATGTTGCTATAACTGGTAATCCTGCAGTTAAAGCTTCCATACCACTTTGGGCGCATCCTTCACATAGGGAAGGGAAGAGATAACAATCTGACGTAGCAAGATATTCCTTCAAATCATCTTGTGGTACTTGTCCGATGAAATTTACATGCTTCGGCTTGTATTTTCCAATCAACACGTCATCTGGAGAATAACCTCCTACAATATTCAACTCATAATTGAAACCAATTTTATCAAGTTCTTCCATTGCTTTCAATAAATACTCTCCGCCTTTACGGAAACCAAAACTACCTGTATAAAGAATCTTAAAGACCTTATCTGTATCATATGATTTCTTCAAAGACTGGAAGTCTTCACGGACTCCAAGGTATACAACGTCTATCCTGTCTTTATCATATCCAGCTTCCACAAAAGTATCACGAACAAAATACGAATTAACAACAAGACGATCTGCCTCTTCACAGTCTTTAAGGACAAGCTGCCAAAAATGTGAGTCTGTTCCCAAATTAAAGCCAACATCATTCTTTTCGTATTCATTGCGAAGAGCTTTATCCATAAAGGCAGGATGGGCAATACTGTGGTCTACTATTATTTTCATCCCTTTAGCTTTGGCTTTTGCTATAGCCCCGCCTTGTCCAGACCCGCTTCTTACATGGAATATATTTTGGGTTTTGAGGTAAGATTTCGTCATTCGCCCGAACATCTCGGCAGCCTTAACCTCTATATCATTTATTCCAAGACGCATTCCGCTCCAAAGGTAAAATTCAGGAACTGCTATAGAATGGTTTCTTCCATCCAAAGCCTTAGGTATTCTCTTTCCAAAGCTCTTGGACAAATCCCGACCTATTATTTTGCTTGCAATTCCTATAAGCCACTTGTTCCACCATTGTGGAATCCAACCCTGTACCACTTCTATGTCCACATATTTAGAAAGATACTCAGCACTCTTTATTAAATGAAGAGGACCAAATGTGGAAAGAAGAACTTTTGTTTTATTTACCATACTTTTTTATTTATGCTGCGCTTCCCCAAACAATAGAAGCGCAAGATATCTGTTTCTATGTAAAATTTTATAAATACCTATTGTTATTAACATCAACATTAAGACAATAAGAATCATCAGAACGTGATTATCTGTATGTAGGTGCATCACCTTGTTTAATGTAAGAATCTTTTGATGCAAGACGTATATAGGCAAAGTCATAGCACCAACTACAGCCAATTTAGATACTCTGTTACTTAATTTCGATAAATAACTTATAAAAGCCAAAGAACATAATATTCCAAAAATTCCACTGGCAAGTCTAAGTGATGTTCCATAAACATAATCTAACGAAAAGCAATCACTACCCATTGAATACATCGTATAATCAAACGTAAATAAAGAGAAACAAGCACAATAACCGATTAATGCAAGCACAGAAATACCGACATTCAAATTTTCCCATTTTATATTACGCCCTATGATACCGAAAACATAAAAAGGCAGCAAAAATTCTATCTGATTCAACACCCATACATCAGGCATTATATAGAAGAAAAGCCATACTACAAGCCAGCCAATATAAAAGCCCCACCCTTTCAGCTTTTTATAGAGAACAATTCCTATCACTGTCAATACAAACAAGACTGTAAGAAACCACAATCCCGTGAAAAGAATGTCTGTAAAATACAGCACATCGATGGGTTTATGTCTCAACAATTTGCCCCCCCGATTAGAAAAAGGTCAATAACTCCCATAGTCAGACTTGGCAACATAATACCTACGAATCTTTTCTTTATCAGAGCTCCTATCGTATTCTTATCTGCCGATTTCACGAAGAAGAATCCAGAAATTGCAATAAACAATGGCATATGAAACATATAAATACCAATCAACACTTTGTCAGTCTTCCATTCAGGATTAAAGGTTTGAATGACATGGCCCAATACAACAATAACAATTGCATAAGCCTTCAATAAATCATAAAATAACAGTCTGTCTGTTTTCATCTATTTAATTATAGTTTCATTTATTTTCTTAATTTCAATATTATAACATGTAAATCAGTCTTAATATTGAAAAATAAATCTTTCGGATTCATACCCAAAATTCTACATGAGTCTGGCAGTACATATAATGCCATCACTAATTCAAATAATGTGCATCCTATCGCAGCGCCAAGCAAGCCAAAAGGAAATGATAGCACATAGGTAAGACCGACCGAAACAAACGACATCACCGTACTTGCTATGGCGAAATGATATGGTTGATTGGTCATGCGGTATGTCACTACAGAAGTCCACCAGACAGCATTAAAGAAAGCTCCTAACATAAAGACATTCCATACACTATGTGGAACAGTTAATACGCTATTGGTCCACCAACCATATATATTCAAGCCAAAAGCCACCAAGACTGAACAACCTATAAATCCGATAAGCATTGACAGTATTACGGCTACACGGAAATATTTATGTACCGTCTGTATGTGTCCCTGACCATACTCGTATTGCAAATCCGGAAATATGCTTGCATTGATAATAGAAAACAACTGATTAACAGATCGGCAAACAGTTCTGACGGTATTGAATATAGCTACTGCTTCTGCTCCAAGAGTGACGCGGACAACGAATGTAGTTCCTTGAAAATATACGCTCTGCCATATTGGAGTCATTAAATATCCCATTCCCTTTTTGACAATATCATATATGTCACTCTTCAAGATACGTCCACGATATTCCTGCAAATCTATTAGTCTACAGCCATATATAGAATATGCTATTATATATAATACAGCTATAATAAGTTGTGAAAAAGCAAAGGCCACAACACCATAACCTAACAAGAGGACTATCAATCCTACAACAATATTTATCAGATAGTTGCCAGAACCGAACAAACTACCCAATGCAGCCTTCCTTGCTCCTCGATAGAATCCTTCAACCAACTGTGTGTAAAACGTTATCAGACGAGCAACCATCATGTACACCACAGCAAGCATAGCATCCTTTGCATTGATATGGCTTTTTTCGAACAATTGCATCTTGGTACATACAACCATTGCCACAACAGTGAGCAAGAGTCCCAAGATTATTGTTAATGTAATAATCCAGAATCCTGATTTTCGTAAATCTGCTGCCTTTTGTTTATCACCAGCTGCATAAGCTAACACAAAACTATTACAAACAGCAGAGCCGAAACCTAAATCAGAAAAAGCAAGGACACTCGGAATGATGGTTAGCGTAAGCCATTCTCCATAAACAGCAGCCCCCCAATTGGTCAAGAAGAAAGGAACTAAAAGAAGTTGGTCAGCAATCCTTACAATCTTCTGCACCACATTTGCCAAGCCATTAGATATAATACCTTTGATTATACTCATTACTGAATAAATTGATATATATATTCCTGCAATAATATCTTTTCTTTATTAAGTATATCCATATTAGGGTACATTATTCCCCCATTTGACTTATAGTCAAAACCTAAACGATCAAAAATTCCTGCACGAGGAGTATTGAACAGGAACCTAGCAGGTCTATTACATCCTAATGAAATTGCACAAGCATGTACTCTATCAGAAATTGTAAATTCAGCAGACTTCGCAACACTCAAATAAGTTAAAGGATTAAAACTTATAAAACTATTCGGCATTGCAAAATTAATATGATTAAAACGGGTATTCAAGTTTTGAATTGTTCTCACGATTTCAACACCAGCAATATTCTTTTGCTGATAATTCAAAAAGTTCAAATGACGAGCATAGTTAAAGGGAAGGCCATATTTTGTTTTATGATGGACAACATCAAGATTCTCTAAAGTAACACTTTTTGAAATATCCTTCAATCGGTAGGTAGGCTCCATTTCAGTATAAAAGCTACTGATGAAAAAAGGATTGTCGATTTTAAAGGTATCTATGTCGATATTCAAATCAACTAAAAAAGCAGTGCATATACCATTATAAATATTATCCACATAATCCTTAAAATTTGAATAAGTTTCATTGTCTCTAGTAGTCATAAACATTGGTGGGTATTTCTTCAAGAAGGCACCAATTTCTTTTACTTTTTCATGAGACAACCCTGTACCAGAAGCGCTAATGAAACAATATTTTTCATTTCTCTTTAAGAAATTCTCTATTGCAACTTTATAATCATCTATAATAGATGGAAGCATTGGACCAGACAGCACATGAATATCAGCTGTCTGATAATCAAGAAGGTTAAGGGCATTTTCTAACTGGCAATGGCGCTTTATCCTAAATGAACGTCTTATAGGACCTTCGCCTATCATCACCTTATGCTGAGGATACATTTTCTTCAGCATATAGTACAGAGAAAACTGATACCAGCCATCTCCGACATTATTCCAAGTGGAATTCTCAACTAAAATTTTCATTTTGTTAAATTAGTTAATTATTAATTATTTATATTTAAGTCTCAATAATGAAATTGTAAAATACGATTTATTCAGGTATCGCTTCTGTATAATCTTTTCTATCATCTGTTCCCCTTTGATGCCAAAGGTTACCATGAGTATTTGTTAAATAGACATCGGTACCAACCTGTTTGAAAGCATTGACAACAGCCTTGCTTACCCATGTCAAATAACACTTGGAAGTTCCATATGCGACCTTAGGTCTGAAGTGGTTGACCATTGCACAAGTCATATTTCTCTTACTACCATGATGTGGCAACTTCAACCAGTATAAATTCTTTAATCGTTCCCAATCATTTTCATAAGCCAAACGCTTAAACGATTCCTCACCAGCGTCACCAGCAAAAAGATATATTCTGCCATTGGAAGGCTTGAACAAGAAAATGATACTGCTCAGATTATGCTGACTGTCATCTGGAGTAGCCTCGTCCAACGTTTTACTATTTACACTTCCAGCATCATCTATGCTTATTGTATCATCATCGTCTGAATCATTGGCGGAAGAAGTTGTCTTATTAGGCTTCATTGAATGACGGAAATTCAATATTTTTTCTTCATAATAACTTAATGAAGGACCAATAACTTCAATTATACCTTCAAATGCAGAATAATCCCCCTGATCAGAGAAGATTTCTTTAACAAGCATTCCTTTGTTGGCATTATTACTGTTCTTTAGTTCTTCTATTGTTGTCAGTAAGTTTTTGCCATTTTGTAATGTGTATACAGCTCTTGCTTGTTTTTGAACAGCAGCATCACTTCTTCTGCGTTCATAGTCATTTGCCCATGAATGAAGCCCTGGGTCATTTACCCACAACTCCTTTATATCTACAGAACTTCGAGGATTGTCTTTCATATTTTCAACTAACCATAACAAGCCTCCATAATGATCGTCATCACAATGGGTACATATTGCAAGATCTATGATGTAGGTATCATATTGTTGTCGTATAAATTTGTGGACTTTTTCGCCATCTGTGTACCTTCCACCATCTACAAGAATAATATAGGGCGTATCACTTTCATCGTAAAATCTGATAAGAAATGCATCTGCATCATCTACATCAAGCATATCTATCTCATATTTATGTGTAATCATATCTTCTCTAATATTTTGTTTAGTGTACATTCATTTCCCGTTTCTTACGCAAATAGACAGTAAGAACTTCTCTTGCATAATAATACCCTCTCTCTTTACACCTTCTCCATGACATATATATGATAAAAATAGCCAATAGCCACATCCACCATTCCAAATAATTTTGGCTCAGCCATAAAACAGATAATAATAAAGATGTTGTGAGTAAAACTCTTGAAAAAGCATATTGCGCATTGAAATCAGGGACTCGAGTTTTGTCATCGTCATTTGAGTATGACATTACACGTCCAAACATTTTACCTAAAGAGGCATTGTTGTCTCCTAATTCCGCTTTCAATAAATCTATGGCCTTGCAGGCTTCATAGAATTTGACTCGTTTATAACCCGTATAGTTTTGTCCGTCTATTGGAGTCAATAATATATTTGAAGGCATACCTCCCATTGTCTTGTAATATGTATTCTCCAATAGAGAACTTAGACCATTGATAAAATAGCCTATGACATAAGCTACTGCCATGAGAGGTAGTGTGTCATAGTCAAAGCCCAAACCAAATATTATATTGACAGAAACGGCAACAAGAACGCCACTGACAAGCGAACTCATTAAATCATAATACTTGAAATTCATATTTTACACGTTTTTATTAATTCTACAAATGAGCAATTCGAAGCAAGGTTTTCTTTGCGTAACCATATATAATACTAATCAAAACATAATTCAAGCTGAACAGTTTGTTTTTTATTGGACATATACAACCAGATACTATAGTCTAGAGTTCTTCTTGATACTTGCATAATATCAGCGGCATATTCAACAATCTGTTTGGCTTCATTGTAATCTTTATAAATAATTCCAGCATTCGACACGAATTTATATACATGTCTATCAACTGCAACACTTTCAACACCTAGGAGTTTCAACAAATAATCATAAGTTTTATCCCCAATACCCCTAATGCTCTTAAACTTTTCTGAATTTAATTTGCTATTTATTAGATAAATCTTTAATTGATACGAATCTTGGATGCCCAAAGTCTTACAAAACTCTAATATTCGAATCATTCTAAATTGCTTTTCACAATCATGCCAATCAAGGACAGTTTCTATAGAATGCTTTTGTAATACCGCTAAAAATCTGTTAACAGTATAAGCTACAGGATAATCGCTTAACACCTTACATACCCTCGGTGCTACAACATGCTGATAATTTAAACCAGCTTGTAACACAACATCCGTAAGCAATGCACCAATGTGATTCCTATAAGGACAATCAGGAGCAGCAATCAGTTGGAAGTCTCGTGTCTTACCTATATATGTGATAAGATCGCGAACCTTGACTGCTAAAGGTTTATCCATGTTTTATAGAATCTAAACTAAGTTCCTTTAATGCATTTAATCTATCTACACAATTAGGACATGCTCCACAAGGAATATCAGGAGAAGCCTGGCATGAAAAAGTAGCCCCAATAGGTGCATGTAACACTATTCCTAATTTCGCAACTTCATATTTTGATAGGTTTCGGAAAGGCATCTCTATCTTAACAGACCCGTACTCAGACAGTAGTCCTTCCAGCTTATCAAAGAATGCAGAAGAACAATCTATTTCTTTTGCATGATTGCTATTAATGAAAGCAGCATACACCTTATTTAATCCTAGAGTTTGGGCAAAAGAGGCAGCAACAGTCATCAACAACACATTACGATACGGTATATATAAATCTTCTGCCTTTATATCATCATTCCATAAATCAACAGGACGGATGAATTTGGACTTTGAATACTTAAAGATTGAAGAAATATCTATTGTTTCTATTTTGTCTTTGTATTTCTCAGGAATAACTTTTAAAAGCGTACGGTATTCTTTGCTAGCACAATGCTGACCATAGTTGATAAAAAGTGGTACAAAGTCCACATTTTGTTCAACAAACATATACATCAATGTTGTCGAGTCTAATCCACCTGATACCAAGACAACTCCCTTAGTTAATTCTGTTTCCATATTTTTGAAGCATATTTAAATAGTTCTGAAATTATTTGGTCTGCAGAGGCAGACACTACATTCGGAAATTCCGTCAGCATACAATTTTCTGCAATAGAGTAAGGATCATACACTAACACCGGCATACCTCTTTCTGCTGCGACCCCAATTTCAATCAATGTTCCTGGGTCATTATATAAGAGAACTGCAAGCATAATCTGGCAAGAATCTATCAATACCATATCTGATTGAAATAATTTCTGCTTTTCTGCCTTTCCCGCATCTTTCGACATCTGACCATTTTCCTTGATTGGTCTTCGAGGTGTAAAATTATGATATTCTATAGCTTGACATATAAAATCAATTGGTTTAGAATCTACAAAATCAAAATCTGGAGCAGCAATATAAATATTGATACCCTTTCTGACATCCCAGGGCAAAAAAACTCCATTATGCTTTTGCTTATCTTCTATTGGTATGTTCAGGTAATGTTGAGCCATAGACCTAAATTCATCTATGAAAGTCGTTTGTGCATATTCCGCTGCTACATAAGAAGCGTTGAGCAGGTTGTGCTCAAAGAGTGAGCGTTGGTCATATATTGCTACAACCGTATCAAAAACATCTCCAACTCCTACAGAATGCACTACAGGAACAGTCATAGAAGGTGTTGATACAATCTTTTTCACAGCATAATCATAAGCTCTACTACCACCTCTGTTTTCTTTCAATACTAATTGCTCACAAATGTTCTGACAGTCATTTACCAATGAATCGATATCGGAATAATCATTCTTGAACAAAGTTGAAGAAGTAGAGAGAAAAAGGGTTCTAAAATGAATCCCTCCCAAGTCGGCTAAACGCTTTACATCATTCGTTACATCCAGATAGTATTGAGCATGTGTATTATGCCTCATTACCATAGACATATCAAAATCACCAGCGAACAACAAAATCTTTTCAAACTTGTCAAGCTTAGCTAACTGCGAGTCATCATAAACTACCTCTACGTTTTCATCCAACAAAAAGTTATAACCTTGGTCACCAACCTCTTGGACCTCTTGAATCAAGACCGTATTCGGTGAATTTGTTACATTACCCAGTTTTATAATCTCTGTACATCCTATCTCTTTCAGATAATTCTCTATATGACTATCTAAATAAGAAGGAGCAAAATATGCGACGCTATATTCTTCGCCAATGGCATACATACCTCTTGCTGCATGTACTATCCCCCCTAATCTCATCTTTATTAGAGGTGTTGCAGCAGACTTTAATGTAACATCATTAAAGATATAGCCTAATATACAGAATTTACTCATACAGTAGTTGGAGTGATATCAACTAGAATCGTATTGATAGGAGTCATACTAACATTGGAAACAACGCCAACATAAGTGAAACCTTTCAAAATACAGTTGCGCAAGTAATTGTATTTCGTTGGCAAATAACCAATAATGAGTCCATCATTGCTTTTCACTACTAATCTGACCTTGAAGTCAATATATACTTCTGTACCAACAGCTGGGAATATTCTCTTTTTACTGTAATACTCACAAGTATCAACATCTTCAATAAGAGTTGAAAACGCAAGAGCGCACTTATCTTCAGAATCAACCGCTCCTGTCACACCTTTTATCGCTCTTGGATAATTTGAATAATCGCTAAAATTACCCGGTCCACTACTTCCCATAATTGTTTATATTTAAATGAATACTTACATTATTATCTCCTTTATCATATTAGCAAAAGCTTCCTCTGTATAGACTTTCTGCAATTCTTTATATTCTTCTTCGCTCAACTACAATCTTTGACCGCTCAGTTTCTGATACATACTAACAGCGTATCGATCCGTCATACCGGAGATTAAATCAATTATAGTGCGCAACTTAGAATAAGGACTAAGATTTTCTATATCAAAACTAGCGATTTCCTCATTTGAGAAGAATTTGTATTCTGTTGGAGGTATATCATTGACATTCTCTTCTCGTTTAGCAACCTTTAAAAAAGTTTTTGATATGACGCTTTTAAGATGATTTCTAAATTTCTTGTCTTGATTGAAAGCACAGTCCAATAATATGTTAAGTAACCCTTTAATTACAGAATTACCAGTAAGCTCTATTTGTTCAATTTCATATCGTGGAAAAATATTTTTCGCAGCAAAATCTTGCAATGCTTTTGAAACCTTATCACCATCTTCTATAAGCTCTTTAGAGTATTCGCCCTTATCAATCTTTTCAAGATTAGTTTTAAATTTTGATATAGCCAAATTTACTAAATAACGAGTAATCGCCACACGAAAATCACACATTTTCCTTTTTTCGTCATTCTTATCGATACCTTTCTTATCAAAATCCAATCCAATGACTTTGAGGATGGAATAGTCTTGATTATCAGTCTCTTTTTTTAAATAACGATCAAGAGACTCTATTATATAATCAAAAGAGTACCATCCCATAGTTAGACCATCTTCTATGTCCATTATACTATATGATATAGAATCTGCAGCTTCTACCAAGAAACTGAGGGGATGACGTTTTATCTTATTGTCTTCTGTGCGCATATGGCAAGCTTCAACCATTTTATAGAATATGTCAGACTCTGAAGTAAACACGCCATGCTTCTTTCTACCAATATATGATTTGTCGGGGGTATTATCATTTGGATATTTACTGTATGCAGCCAAAGTTGCATAAGTCAAGTTTAATCCTGATAAATCGCCTATATATTGCAATCTTGTAAGAATGCGAAAGCCTTCCGCATTTCCATCAAAACAAGTAAAATCCAGAGCTTGTTTATCTGTAACAATACGCTTTTTCAGATATTCCTTAAAATAGTTTTGAATGATGGTTTCGCCAAAATGACCAAATGGTGGATTTCCAATATCATGAACAAATGCAGCCGTCTTAAGAATCATAGGAATAGTACGCTCTAATTCCATCGCTTTGTCCTTACCATAAACTTCTATGAAGTCTTTATCTCTGCATAAACTTATTCCTAAAGAATAAGCAATACTCATAACTTCTATAGAATGAGTTAAACGAGTATGTACGCTGTCACCTGTTGTCAATGGCATTACTTGTGCCTTATCATGCATACGACGAATCGCAGAACTAAAAGCCACTCTACCAAAATCGCTTTCGAAAGCATTTCTTCTATCTTCATCGCTTGCTTTTGTAAAATGGTCTTTAAATTCAGACTTAGAACGATAACGTTCACTACTCAAATATTTGTCCCAATCAATAATATACATCTTTACTTTATTTGTTATTTGATGAAAGAAATCTTCAATATAATCATTTGCAAATAATAAATATCCAAAATGTTTAATTTGAACTTCCTCTAAATCATCTCCCTTTGAATAATGTTGCTTTATCCATTTTGCAAGTTTTAAAGAAACATTGTATCCATATCTTAGATGATAATAAAGCACATTTACTAAACATAATGGTATATTAGGATTCTCGGGATAAACAATATCCATAGTTTTAGTGCTCAGAAATTGACAAAATCTTTCATTAAAGATAAATTTTTTATTATTAAAATCATATAGAATAGCTGAGAAATTAAAAAACACGCTATCTAAAAGTGCTGTAGTAGAAGGAGCTATATTTTGTTTTTTTATCCCCCATGTATCTGCCAGACGCCAAATATCTATTACCTCACCAGGTCTCTTGATTTTAATACCTCCAAAACTATTTACTTTACGTTCAGATTTTCTTAAAAATTGAATAATGTCAACATCTTTTATATTGCCATGTACCAAAACACAATCGAAATCCCTTACTCCCTCATATTCTCCAGTCAAAAAATCACGAATTATACCACTCAAAACATATACCTGTTCATGAGAAGCTAAGGCATTTAACAACTTCCAACTTTCATCATCTAAAACAAAAGTTTTAATGAAATAATAGAATGCGTTTTCTTGTGCTATAATTTGCTCTTTAATTGTCATAAAGCTTTAGTACTTAATTCTATATTACTAACGAAAAACACATTTAATAAGTTAGTACTCACTTTAGGGTATAGCCCTTTGTATAGTCACTTTTACAAGTACCTATATATTGAGTTTGATACATTTCCTCGCCATGACATAGCAAAAGCAAGCTTTGCTTTGTACATTTGGCTTGACGGAAACGCTGTTAAAAATTTCACTTGTTTATTAACTATTACATACATTTTACACACAAGTGATTTTCGGCTGCACTCGGCATAGCTCAAACAAGTTTGACTCTGCACTCGTTTGTACAAAAATTCTTAGCTATCCGCTTGTTATTATCTGAAGTTTGAGTCATGATAATGTTATTGTTTCTTATAAAGACATTTGTATTATATTATTCGTAAAGCTTTAAACAGACCTCGATGAATAACAATATTCTCTTCCTTATTATAGGTCATATTGGTCTGCATATATTTAAAATACTGAACATTCTTTATACTCTTGTGCTGATTTCCTATGACACTGAAGTTATACAAAGTATCCAATACATAGTCTATATTCTGTTCCTTTATTGTTCCTGCATTTAAATACTTCTTGTATTCATCAATGAACTCGCTCGTCTTTAGGTTCCATTTTCTCAGATTTGACAGAATCTGAAATATAGTTTTGATTTCAGGAAGAAGAGGAAACACCTCGTCTTCAATCTCAGACTTCAAGTAATTAGAAAAAGCCCTATCTTCAAATTTTATAATATTGGGAGATATTTTGTTTTTCCTTTTTTCTTTGGCATTTGCACAGCAAGCTTGGATATATTTAATGAAATCTCTTGGACGCAAATATGTACTACGTTCAATAAATGAAAAAGCATCTATCTGTTTGCTCTGCTTATCCCCATAAGAAACTTTACTGTTTTCAAAGATATAAAACCAAGCCTTATCAAAAGACACTGGACTTAGCTTTCCCATATCTTTGGAAATTCGATAGGCTAATAATTTCTTTATCTTCTCTTTTGTCCATTCCAATTCGATTTTCAAATCGCTCCATTTATTTTTATCCGAATCCTTTATTATCATGTAAATATCATCGCGCAAAAAGACAACAGGCATAATATTTACATCTTCCTCAGAAAAGATAGACTTAATATCTTGAACAGCCTTAAACAAACTCGTTAACAGGCTTATGTAAGATTGCTTTTCGGTATCATCAGAGAAGTCTCTATAATCCTCATCCAGTTCATCAAATATGATATAATATTTAGAAGTTGTTCCATACTGTAAGATAATATCTTCAAGAATGTTTGTACGTTCTATCCAACTTGTTGTATTCTCGGTAATCTGTCTATCTACTTTGATTGTCCCTCCATTACCTAACACGTTAGCACCAAACTGAACAGAGGTCCAATCCGAAATGTTTCTTGCTAAATTCCGTCTTTGTGGGTATAATTTTCCCAATTCAGTTCTAACAGTACCGTCAACAGCTTCATTCCCTGCCATCAACTTACAAATGTTAGAATAAATCACATACTTCCATAAAGTAATATACTCATTTGGTCTTGTATATTTCTGATTTTGCAGATGATACAACTCATTAAAAGGAAAGTTCTTAAAACTGAGTTTTATAGCAAATGAATCATAGCTATGAATCTTTGCAATATATTCACAAATTGCTGTTTTACCTGTACCTTTTCTTCCGATTACAAAACATTTTTTATTATCTAATATATCCTGTACTTCATCATAAAAGTAAAAGTACTTGTTGTTGTCTTCTAATTTTGCCTCTAACCTCCAAAAAGAAGCTATATTTTCTATTGTCTTATTCATAATACAAAGCAATTAAGTTCATACGGTTATAGCCCAGTATCCTTGCTATTAAAAATAGCACATGATTCAGTGGCTTGTAAATCAAATATATTTTTTTATCATTCCTTGATTAAGGATTTCTATTTGTTTTAGGGGAGCAACCGACATTATCATCTTAAATTCATGGACCTCCTTGAATTATTATCGATTTTATCGTTCAAACATAAAAGTCTACTTTTAAAATCATCACTGCTTGAAAGGCAATCGACCTGCTATATAAAGATCCCATCTGTTTAGCAAATCAATTCCTCGCTGTATTTCTTCATCCGTATAAAACGCACCTAAATAATACTTCTTATCATCGTCTTTTTGAGTTGTTAAAGAGAATTCATAATCACGACATGAAAAGCCTTGATTACACAATTCCTGAAGGTTTGTTATATTGACATTTTGCAAATATCGGTTATTCTCCAAACTCAAAGCAAGTAATTCTGGGCGCAAATTATTCAAAATACAATATTTTTCCATCAATTTCTTTAATTTTGGATGATGCAGACCATTATAAAAGAGCATTACTAACTCATAACGTGAAAGGGTGGCTCTTAAAAATGTAGCATACTTATACTGTTCCTCCTTTCCAAGCCAAACATTTCCATCTATAAACTTCAATATTGTATAGAGATGCCTATAATAGTGGTCTAATGTCGTGGTTGTATAATTCTCAATAAAATTCAAACCTTTTTGATAAAGAACACCAAAGAGACCATTTACTTTTTGTGGCTCGAAAGATGTACCAATATCATACTCATATTTACAAAATATATAAAAGAAGATGTTGCGTCCCTTAAACTCATCTGCCGCAATAACTTCTTTAGCCAACCTGCCAGGCTCAGAAGGATTGTCTTCCCAAATATTGTTCTTATGCCAATCTTTAGCATATAAATCATTGACTATACTTTGCTGGAGTTCCATCATATTGAAAAAAGTATTCTCAAATCGCTGTAATCTTAACGTTGCATTCTGAGTTGAAAACTCCTCCCTTTGTGCCTCTATTTCTTGGCGTTGCATTCCAAGCTCATAGCGTTGCAACACAAAGGTTACAATCATACCAGAAAAAGCAAAAGCCGATATCAAGGCATTGACCGCACCAAAACTATCACCAAACAAAGCAGGGGCACAATCATTTTTACCAACAGGGAAGAAATTCAAAGATATATACTTTGTTAACATATATCCACCTCCCCAAAGGAGAAGACAAATGACAATAGCTCCAATCCACCAAACTTTTCCATTGGGTTCTTTCATCTTGTCCTTCATATGCAATACCATTATTTTTCTTCAACGATTATATTTTTCTTAATTCGTCATATATTTTCTTTGCATTATTCCAAAATATAGAACGGTAATGAATATTTTCTTTTTCATCTAATGACGATAGAGCATCCTCATAGCCTTCTTTTTCGATGTCATTCTGTTGATAGTTTTCCAAACATACCTCAAAGATTTTAGGACTCCCCTTAAATTCTGCCTTGAAAATCAGTTTATTACCAGCTTTAGTGTTGGCAAAAATATATGTCATTGCAGTAAATATATAACCAGATTCTTCTGCATGATGTACAAATGAATTCTCTCGAAGATTTTTACCTTCCAACACGGCTTGAGTTATTCCAGAAAGTTGTTCTTCTGTTGCTTCCTTCTCACCATTATCATCATCTTCATCCGAGTCCATCTTCTCATCTCTTTTCAAAGTAATATGTGCAATATCTTCTAACTGCCAAGGTGATCCTAAACCTTCTTTTGTCAGACGATCGAAGAATTCTATCGAATTTTGTCGTGATAAATTATCTATTCGTATTTCATCAATAAAAATATCTTTTCCTTTAACTATTCGTTGGAGCATCTTATGTATAGTTTTACCATCAGATGATTTACCTCCATCAATCTCTACCTGCCAATTGCTATCGGCATTTTGTTTCATAACAAACGATACATCTCGCTCTTCAGTACGGATAAACTCCATTCTTCCGGCTTTTTTACTTGTATAAGTAACAGTGCCTTTATATTGTACTTTTGTCTCGTCTCCTGTTGAAACTTTGGATATACTACGCAATTCATAGCCGTCAGCTTTTAATGCACCTCTATCCCTGATAGTAGAGTATATGTCTGCAATATCAAAAGGCTTATCTGATTTCAAACTAAATCCACTTAGTATATTTTTATTTGAATTGCGATAAGCAAACTTACGTATTTGTTCCAAGTCTTCATAATCAAGTATCATAAAGGCTGTCTTTCGAGCTAATTCCTCAGTCGAAGCATTATAATAAAACACGCCCTTCGAACTAAGGAACCTAACTAAATCAGAACGCCTGACACTTTCAATAAGAATTATAACCAAATCGTTTGCATCAGGATATGTAATTTTAAATTTACTCATCTTCGTTTGATATTATTGATGGTTCTGTAGTTAAATTGTACTTTGACATTCTCTTGAAACTAACAGAAGCGACATCCGTAAATTGCTTTTCAAACTCATGAATCAAATCTGCTGTATCATCATTATGCTGCGTGTAATGAATAACCAACTTCTTGTCATTCTCTGCAAATTGATATTTCAGCAGGCTCTCTCTAAGAATCTTTATAGCATCCACTGTCATTATTCCAAAATAGAAAACATGCTTTTCTGTTGCTCCATCTTTCTTTATTTCTGTAAGGATAACATTTGATAGCATATAATCTATCGTAAGAACTTTTGAACGTTCCAAAGCATAGTTTCCAATTAATTGAGATGGATATACAAACGCATAATCACTATCTTTCAACGTTTCGTATAAAGCGCATAATCTTAGTATCTGTGGATTGGTCAAAACTATGATTCTTTTGAAGGCGTTTGGCTTAACTCTCGTAACAGAAACCAATCTGTTTAATAACCGGGTAAAATCAGAATGGAAATATTCTTCGTTTTCAGCATCGTGTACCCAAACTAAAATAACCCCTAAATTGATAGAGCAACATTCCGTTAAAGCAGGGAACTCATTTTGCAGTTCTTCAGAATTACGACATTGCTCCAGTTTTTTCGTCAATCGTTTTAACCACCCCGACATAACAGAATAGTTTATACTATCCTTGCTATATCGTTTTGACTCTACTATTACAGATTGTCGAGTTGCCATACCTGGACTATTATAGTCCATAAGAGCGTCAATACCATAAGCATTGCCATCTTCACCAATAACATCGATATCCTTGTCACCAATATGATTCCAATCGAATAACGAAAGGAAATTTACAGCACAAGCATTCCACATATCACCTAATTTTCCTTGTCTTTCAGCCATAATCAATAAATTTTAGATGATATGTAATCAAAAACCATATATTTATCTTCCTCACTACAAGAAATAACCATACTATTCCTATTCTTTATCGTGATTTCTGCGTCAGCATCTTCTATTTGCACAGAAGCTTTGAATTTAGATATTGTATCTGAATGCTGTTGAATTAACTCAAATGGAATTTTCGAATCTATTAACTTTGCCGTATATTTTCCAATTAATACATTCTCAAACTTAAAATCTGCTATACAAATCTCATTCAAAGTTCCCATAATATTGTCCTTAATAAAAGACTGGAGTAAATTAAATGGTTTGATGGTCAGATCTTCGTAAACAAAGGTCTTCCAACAAGTATTACGTAAAGCCTGTTTAAGATGATTCATGGAACTTACACCTCCCTCAACATATATATGATGGGATTTAAAATCCATAAAGAATTTTATCTCTTTCATGATCAGAAGAGTTTTATTTACCATCATTTGCTGAGTTTCGTCCCACGTTTTATAATAAGTTGGAACTTTTTTCACTAACAAAGCAGAAAGTACCATTTCGTCTACATATACATCGGTAAAGCCATACCCTAGAGTATCTGAGTAAATGGATTTTATCAAATCAGCATATATGTCAATTGGGGTTCTACCGTCAACGACTTTAAACAAATTAAATGTAATATTTAACTTATCCATAATTGCCTTTTTTATATTTATTATTTCTATTAAATAAGCATCCAACCCCTATGACAATACAACTCTATCCCCAGTATTTACTGGAGGCACAGAGTATTTTAAGAAATTAGACTTTTTAACTAAAAGTGCCTCTGTCATCAAGGCATAGTGTATATTACCTATACAGCGTCCTCACTATTTTGCAATCGAGAGCATTTGCTCTGAAAGTTCTTTATCTGACATAAAGACACTTATTTGTATAAATCTATATTGATGTCGAATGGTGAATTAAAGTCTTTCAACATTGTATGCTTTGTATCTTTCTCGGAGATATTGGCATGCTCTGTCGGGATCTTCCAATCAATACTGAGGCTGTTGTCGAGGATGCTGATACCTCTATCAGCCTCTGGATGATAGAAGTCACACTTATACTGGAACACAGCTATCTCTGAAAGCACAGCAAAACCATGAGCAAAGCCCTTTGGAATGAAGAACTGGCGATGGTTATCTTCTGTCAGTTCTACAGCCACATGCTTTCCATAAGTCGGGGAGCCTTGCGAATATCTATTGCTACATCGAGCATTCTACCCTTTACGCAACGCACCAACTTACTCTGAGTATAAGGTGGGCACTGGAAGTGCAAGCCTCGCATTACGCCGTAACTACTCACAGACTCGTTGTCTTGGCAGAAGTGAACACTGTGTCACAGGATTGGGGCAACCATTTCTTCAAACTCTCGCTCGCTGAAGCTCTCAAAAAAGAAACTACGAGCATCACGGAAGAGGCGTGGCTCAACAATGAGAACGCCTTCTATATCTGTTTTGATTATATTCATTGCTATAAGTTTTTTAAACTTTTATTGTTTTCGGAGTATTTCTCCCCAATCGTATATTGAGCATTATCATACTCATCTGCACACATTGACGTGGCATAAATCAATTGGTAATTATCATTACCTATTTCTTGCAAATACTTAATTATTGTTCTTTGAAAGTTTTTTGCTCGATTTTCCTCCATTCCTTTATCTTCCATATTATCTGAAAATAACAACCTCGGAAAACGCATATCTGAATTCTTCAAAGAAGCCAAGAATATTGCAAAACGTGCAGCCATCTTCAGGTAGAAACCTGAACTGGCAGACAATTTTATATATTGGTTGGAAATATAGGCTATATTCTGTTTGTAGTCTATTGTAAAATCATCAGCACTCTGAAATTCCGTTTGACGTAATTCGTCATGCTTTAACAAATAAATACCTGTTTCTGAAACATTCTTGTCTATTTCACTACGCTTTTGTTTCAATTTGGATTCTTTTGCCTCAATGAATCGAGTTAATTTAGATTCTTTTTGCTTCAATTCTTCATGACGTTTCAATAGACTTTCATATTGAAGGGCAGTTTCCAGTAAAGTCTTGTATTGAAGTATCTCGCCTTCTTTAAATCCCTTAGTTTGTATTAACTGGTCTAACTGCTCATCAGCTGTAGTTCGTACATTTTTCAGAGAAGAATCCAATTGAGATTGGGCAGCCCTTAAATATGACTTTACAGATTTTAGTTCTAATTGTTTCTCTGATTTGAGTCTCATATTCTGCGTTAACAATTGTTCAGACTCTCTTATCTGAAATTCAATCTCCAACTTTATTCTAAGTGCCTGAGCTTTACCTTGCGTGTTGTCTATTGGCGATTTACATAGGCGGCAGTGTCCTTTGGGCACATTGGTGTCAAGCTTAGACAAACACTCGGGACAATATTCTAACGGCAATTTGTCAAGGTAATCCCTTGTGGCAATAGACGAGTCCAACGCTTCGATTTTCTTGGAAAGTGTTGCGATAAAGAAGTTGGAATCAAGAATTTCCATATCCAGATTCTTTATTTCATTTTCCAATTCAAGTTGCTGCCTTCGTTGAGCTGAAACTTTTAACTGGAGGGTTTCATACTCCCTCGTTTTCACCTTGGCTTTTACCGTCGATTCCCTCATTTTTACAATTTCTTCGGTAAGACGATTTATCTCATTGGCAAGATTGGACAAATAAGATTGGATTGCCGCACTTGATTTGGTCATTGGGTTTGCAAAAAAGGCGTTGGCTATCTTTATTGTTCCTTTGGATTCTTTTAGTTCTCCTTGTACTGACAGCAGATCCAATTTTGCACAGTACAAGTCTTCGTCATACACACCGAGTAATACTTCTGCTACGGTTTCTCTCGTCAATTCTTTGTCGAAACGTTCAAAATAAAAAAGTGACTCTGTTGGCGACTCTTGATCCAAATACACTAAACGCAATAGTTGGTGCATCGTAATATTGCTGTCGGATTTTACCTCAGGCAAACCAAGCATCTCAAACAAAATGTTAGAGAAACTTCTTTTTTCAGAAGAAGTGTTATATCCAAACTTTTGCCAAACGTCCTTTTTCTTATCATTCAGGCTCTCATCCAAAGTTCCGTAATATATATACATAGGAGATTTTGAATTGACTCTTTGTTCAGCATTTATATCCAAATAGCGTTTCAGCGTAACGACAGTTCCTTCATTAATGCAGACTTCTGCCATAACATATCTACATTTTAAAGCCTCAGGAACAAAAGCGCTATAAGAGCCTCCTAAAGCGAAGAAAATAAAGCGGATAATGGTTGATTTGCCACTACTATTTTGTCCTCGTATAATATTGACTCCTTTATGGAACTGCTCATCATAAGCAATTTTATTTTCAAGAGTCACTATACGTAAGCGTTGAAGAAACAAACTATCCTGCATCATACTTAGATTCCATTAAATTAGTACGGCTTTTCAAACCATAAATTCCCAACATCGACATTGATTTTGAGAACAGACTCATGATTCCTAAGACATCACCAAATTTTTGAGAGCTTTTTTGTGTTAAAATAAGCAAA
>OHDW01000020.1_pt1 | contig 32362 bp, 26 predicted proteins | sample 1567131 | NCBI WGS metagenome assembly OHDW01 (sample SAMEA3879508, study PRJEB24766) | human gut metagenome | biome: human-associated habitat; feature: feces | place: USA | collected 1985/1987
GAAACACTTGTAAATCGCTCATTTTTAGCTATTCGGCATATTTTAGCAGAATTTTGTACTAAAATCATTCACAACAAACCATTCCCCATCATGCAACTTATAATCGTCATCATAAGATCTTGCATTACTAAAATCAGGTATGCTGTCAAAAATGGTTTCTCCAGATAAAACCATAGAGAAGCCAGCACCTCTTCCTCTTATTTTTGCTAACAAATAATCCATTTATCAATCGTTGTTTAAATCTATATAACTAAAATCATTTATTCTCCTTAAATTTAAGAAATCTTTCTTATGTCCTAATTGGAAAACACACTTGCTCATTATCAATATTTTAGAGCCACTTTTCATTTCAACATAATAGAAACGATACTGAAAAATATAGAAGAGAGGATTATATAAATACATTTCTGAACATAGACAAAAGATACCTAATGCTACATAAACAAAAAACAAAGATGTCCAATTGTTAATACTCAACCCTAAGAACACGTATGCAAAAAATGTAGGAAGGAAGCTTTCACTTGCAGGATATATTTTGTCAATATTCTCTGACTTAACATCTATACAATCTTTTAGTGACGGGACCCACAACAGCATCAATTTACTTGTAACCAAAACTATCAAAAGATAAACTGTATATGAAATCCAATTAGGCAAATCAGGCAATGCAACTTGGTCACATAAGAATCCCAATTCTTTCAATATTGTGCCTATAGTTATAGAATGATTAAGAAGGTAAATGAATATAAGCAAAAGATACGACTGTAATATAAAAACAAGCCTGAATAATCCCATATCTATTCCTCCTTATGCATCTTTCCTTCTAATTTTTCTATTCTTTCTTTAACTTTTTGTATATATCCCGGCATATCGCTATCTACATATTTGATAAAATCCTCAAATTTGTACTGGTTACCATCATAGATAGTAGCCAAAACATAATGGTTTGCTGTCAATGCCCTCTTTAAATATTCAGCATGGGAAAACATATTGTGATTAGCATGTTCCCTATCTTTCTTTAACCTGGAATAATTTGACTTGTCTCTTTCCTCTAGGTACATTTTATAATGTCCCTCTAATATGGGGAGAGTTCTTTTTAACGTTTCTAATTCAGATGACTCTATCATATTATTAAATATTTAAAATTCTTTCATGTTTCTCTATTTCTACAGGAGTAAATCTCATCTTCAACACTTTTGCAGGAACACCGCCAATGATTGAATATGGTGGACATGATTTAGTAACCACAGCCCCTGCAGCAACAACAGAACCTCTTCCTATCGTTACACCTTTAAGTATAGTAACATTAGCACCTGTCCAAACGTCGTCTTCTATAACAACAGCAGCATCATTCTCTGGCAATTTATCATTGGAATCCATGATGTATTTACCAACAACATCTATACGATGATCACCAGTAATAATTGTAGGACGAGGTCCAAAGATAACTTTCTTGCCAATGATCAAAGGTGCCTCCGTACAATAGAAAACACTTCCTTTAGGGATACTTGTATAATCTCCAACGCTCAAGTTCCAAAGCCCCTTAAAGTCTGAGCTTGATGGTCGTAGATAGACATTCTTGCCACAATGCCTCATTGAACCTTTGTAGAAATATGCCAGAATCTTATCATAAAGATAAGAAGGAACAAGGGTCAGTTTTTGCCCCCCTCGAATCGCACTCAGCCTAACATTACTGTAATAATTTCGAACATTCTTAATATAGCAAAAGCCACACGAAAGAGCCTTCATCAAAGCGAAGCCACCATGATTATAACATTTAATCAATAAACGATTTGGACCACTTCCTACTACATATAAATCATGATGCAAAAATGACTTCAAGATATCTTTAACCTGCTTTATACCTTTTTTATATCCGATAGCTAAAGATTGGTTCAAAACTGTCACCAAAATATTAGAAGCTGATCTTCTGAAACATATCAATCCGGGGTACTTGGCATCCATCGTTTTAGCCGTATTTACTATCGAAAGCAAGTCATCAATTTTCTTACTTGAAATAGTTTGTGCAATACTTCCCTGTCTGATACCATATGTGTAGCAATCTTTGTGATACAACTTAATGCGTTTAACAAGTGGCAACGCATGATACGCAAACTCCGTGTCTTCATAAAAAAGACCTTCCTTAAACAATAAACCATTCTGATTCAAGAAATCCCTTTTAAAAACAAAAGACCATGCAAAATAATAGATTCCCATGACAGAACACATGAAATCCAATCCATTCCGAACACTATAGTCCTCTTTACATAAAGTACAATCATACAAAGGAACCCGTTCCTGGAACTCGTTCATATTGTGCCACTTCAACCATAGTACTTCAAGACTATGATGCGTCATTTCTTCATAGATGCCTTTTAAAGAATTCTCAGTGATAGCATCGTCAGAATCAATAAACCACACATAATCGCCAATAGCTACTTGCAACCCCGTATTTCGGGCTGCACTCAATCCTCCATTCTCGCGAGTAACAATCTTGATGTTTTTATTTTTTTCCTGATAATGTTTAGCTACATCAATTGAGTTGTCAGGTGAACCATCAATCACGACTATGATTTCATATTCAGATTTTGGTAAATCTTGAATAAGGCAACTTTCAATGCATCTACCCAAATACGCCTCGACATTATAAACAGGCAAAATCAGAGACAACAACATAATGCTATGATTTTAATTGAATTGTTTCCAAATCCGACAACCAAGAATCATAATAATTCTTGTTTTTACCATACGAATTATTTACTAATGTAATTTGCTTATCCAGAAGTATAGAAAGGATACAACCATGTAGGCGTGCAGTCTCAATATGTCGATAAGGAGAAATAAATTCTACTCCTTCTTTTATCATTGATTTATTAAAGAATCGAGGGGCATACCAATTCCACAACTTATTAGACAATGGCGACAACAAAGGCAACTTAGCATCAGCTACGTGCTTGAATATCTTGTTGATAAAAGTTGTTTTTCTAAAAGAATGTATGAAGACTGGCCAATCTGATACATCTCCATCCTTACTGATTGCAGATTCTCCCTTCTCACAATCCTCGCGGTCGATTATCAGTTTATCTTTTGTAACGGCTTTTTTATAAGTTTCCAAACGTGATGAAGAAATACAAAATGCCATATCAGGCAACATCAAGGCATGAGAGCCAAAGGTAGCCTTCACATGCTGATAAACTACCCTATCTCTACAACAGATATATAAACCCTTATGGCTCAACAACAACTTGAAATCCTCCGTTTCCAAAGAAGAGTCTTTATAATATATGGTCTGAGGAAGTACAATAATTCTGTTGTCAGGATAATGACGCACCACGGAAAGCAGGAAATCCATATGTTCATGATATATATCACCTAAGTTTCCGCCTCCATTAAACAATACAGTAACATCCTTGTCAATAATAGGGAATGTACATGTTTCATACGATGCTGTATAGAGACATTCGATATGATTGTCCGACAAGTAACATTGTTCCCCTGTCCATATAAGAACATCACCTATATTGTGATAATAAGGTGCATCAAGCAAGATACACTTTTTCCCAACAATTTTATTGAGAGAGGTATTAATAACCTCTCTCAATTGAATGACTTTCTGCTTATTATTCATTACTTATGAACTTCATTAGCTTTATAATTTTTATCAATCTTCTTTAAGATAGTTCTTATTGACCAAGCAGTTCTATAAATAATATTATAGACCCAATTATAGACAAGGTCCTTTGTTGGATGAGTTTCCTCATTTTCGTCCTTTAGTTTGCAAGACATAAAGGCCTTCATTTCTGGCTGCAACCATTCAGAACCATCAGCGCATACTCGGTTTCTCAATTCATAATAGAAAGGAGTATCCAACTCAGGAATGGCACCAAAGCATAAAAAGGCATGAGCATTATGACAATGAGGAGCCTTACAGCCATGTCCTATATTCACAAATTTCAAAGGTTTGTTAAGATGCTTATAAATATTAGCAAAATAATTGGTTTTGTAACATTGCTTCATTGTACCTGTAAGTAGATTCAAAGTCCAAGTCCAGTTACCTGCATAACAATATTCCCTACGCTTTTCTCCAAACACCTTAATTTTGAAGTTGAACATCATTGAGTCGAATTGTCCCCAAGTATTAATATAATCCTCTCGGCTCAACTTAGTGAGCAAAGGATAATCAGGCTTACTCTCATCTCGCGCTACTGTAATATGTGGCAATGCACCCAGGTGTTTCAATGTAATCTCTTTCATCTCATCAATATAAGGGATTAACTCATCTGTTGGTGTCACTTCCACGGTAAATGAAGCTTTCATCTTTTTAATCAATTCAATATTTGAAAAGAAATGCTCAAATTTATTGAGACGTTTCAACTCCAAATAGTGATATGAAATCTTAAAGAACAAGCGCTTGCGGTAATCCTCTGGGAACTGTGCAATTTCTTCCAAGCGCTTTGTAAGCATTCCATTAGTGACAATCATCACATAATGTCCTTGAGCCAAAATAGCTTTTGTATATTCTATAACCCCATCTGGGATCAAAGTTTCGCCGGTTGCACAAATATTAAACATACAAGTACCACCTAAACGCTCTTTGGTAAGGGCCTTGCCTACAACATCTGCTGAATATTTAAACTTAGGAACTTTCTGTGTAAACAGATAATTTTGTGCCACATAACAATAGTGACATTTCAGATTACAGGCAAATGTGTTAACACTGCAATCTATGAAACGTTTCATCTTGTTCATTATTTATTATTATTTAAATTATAATCCATAGGAAAAGCAAAACAATAGCCTTTCTTACTGTAATATTTGCAAGCAATATTCATTAACTGCTTGATAATTACTGATTTTATTTTATGCTTTAAATTATGTGGATGGTAGAGTAACCATTCATGCGTAAACAGAATAACATGCTCCCCCATATGGCTAAAAAGCTTTTTCTGCTTACGAAGTCCCAATCCATCAAAACGCTGTGAAGTCTTCAGAAAACAAAAATTATTTTTAATAAAAAGACTTTTATGTTTCAATTTCTCATTTTCTGAAAAAGTCAAAGAGTAAGAGATTCTATCATCATCGGCAGCTAATAAGCCTTTTAAACTTAGAATATCATTATCAGCCAAATAATGCAAAAAATCTCGTGAAGCTCTAAAGGTATGAATTCTCGGAAATGTATCAAGACTTTTTTCCCCAACAATATCTCTTAAGTTACAAATAACCTTTCGATATTGACAAATACATTCATCCAAAGCCAGTATCTCATAATTTTCACACCCAGTATAACCATGAAATCCGAATCGAAGCCATGAAGAATTTCTTTCAAATTCCTTCTTATAAGTCCTTGTCACATCACATAGAGAGAAATCTCCTTTTTTGAAGAAACAATAGCAACTTACAACAAGCCCATATCGTTGATGTAATTTCTGAAAATATGCAAAGAACGGAAGTTCAAATATACTCTTTGGATGCAATTCCGTCAATCTCCTAAAAACATCAAAAACATCATCTATTGAATAATGAATAGTTTTCATATAATTCATAATATTTTTGAGCACATACCTTCATAGAAAAATTACTCTCATATTCTTTTTGGATCAAAGCTTTATTCAATTTTCCTTTCTCCTTTAGCGCAAACTTTATTTTATGAAAAAACTCTTCATCGTCAAAAGTGTTGGTTACATAGCCATCTTTTCCATCTTCTATGACATCCACAATACCACCAGCAGGTGTACAAATTGGAACAACACCTAATGACATCGCTTCTAATAATGTCAAAGGTAATCCCTCATAATCAGATGAAAGAACAAAAAAGTCTGCAAATTTCATATAATCTGCCACATTTTTTCTTTCACCTAAGATATGTATCTGAGAATTGTCCTTATAATATAACATCCATTTTTCCTCATAACCCGACCCCAAAACTATCAGATGAAATTTTATAAATTCTGACTGTAATTTATCAAAAGCATTAAATAATCTCTGCTGATTCTTTTGTTCGGCACAACGTGCTACATGAATGAAAATAGGACATCTCTCCTTTACCAAAAATTCGATATCGGAAGGAGTTACATTTGTTGGAACCAAAGGTTCACGACCATTAGTTATACAAACAGCTTTTTTATCCCCATAGAAATCGACATAACTTTTTTGACAAGTTTTTGATATTGTTACGGGTTGTATTTTATAATTATAGAACCAATGATAGACAAACTTCAACCATTTTTTTTGAACGCAAGCCTGTGCTACATTATGTAAAGTCTGAAAATATCTAATTTTACGCAAAAACAAAGAAGGAAGACAAAGCAAAAGTAAATTACAATTTGCATGAACTACATCTGGTTTTACTTCCTTTATTGTTTTAAAAACCTTCCAAAAAGACTTCAAACACAAACCGCTTTTACAACGCAGACTAATAAAACGAACATTTGGTGACAAATCCCCCAAATAATGGATATTTTTTTGCACTCGTTCATCATTTGTAATTAATAAGGTTACATGATTATCTGGATTTTCAGACAGTCTGTTGCATAGGTCAACTACAAAACGCTCTCCACCACCCGATGAGAGAGAATACGCCAATTGAAGAATTTTCATATTTAGTCTTTTATTACAGAAGCTAAAGCATCAAGATAACCATGTCCAAACTTCAAATCTGGTTCCATGTAATTTCCTTCAGCCCATTCGTTCCAAGAACGCAAGAAAAGTATCTTATGATCAGGCTGTTTGTTCTCAACCATCTTTAAAGCATCCTGAACATGTGTCTTGAACAGTTCTGGTGTAGATCCTGTATATATAACTGCACGTCTACCTCCACGTGGCGAACGATCCCAATTTGGAATAATCTGAGGATAACCATTCTCTTTTTTGTCCCACTCACAGAAAAGATGCTTAATAATCTTCTTATAAGGATACTTGTCAAGCGGAGCTATACGTGGAAAATATTTTCTAAGCTTAGTCTTAACCATCTGCAAGACATAGCCATGATTAACAGCAGTTTCTGCATTCCACTGATTACCCAAAGTCAAAGCATCAAAACCTAAATCCAAAATCTTTTGATTGTTTGCCTCCCAACCAGAAGAAAGTCCTATAAAATGGATTCCTTTCAAACCTGCATCAGCAGCCATCTTGCGCCACATGTCTATAAAATGTGCACAATTAGGAATGTCAAATGGAGCATAAACAACAAATATAGGTTTTCCATCTACCGTGATGTATCGTTTATCCTTGAATGCAGGAAGAACGGTTTTAAAATGCAATATAATATCATCATCTCCAGGATATTCCTGAAGCATTAAATCTACATTCTTTTGCAAAGCTGCACTACTATTCCAGGTACGACGAGACCAAGAATGATTAGCCCAACCCAAACAGAAGGGAAAGTCCGGCTTACCTGATTTCAACACCTCATCAAAGATATTAGCCATTAATGTCTTGCCATTGCCAAACCAATAATGCCAGTACATGAAACCTTCAACACCAGCCTCACGAGCCATCTCAGCCTGAGCCTCACGAACCCAAGGACATCTTAGGTCATAATAACCCAAGTCAGCAGGCACTCGCGGCTGATAATGACCTCTAAAAAGAGGCTTAGCCTTACCTACATTCGTCCACTCTGTAAATCCCTTACCCCACCATTCGTCATTCTCTTTAAACGGATGGAACTGGGGCAAATACATTGCTATTACTCTTGCTTTCATAATATGTTTATTACTATCATTAAAATATCCTATAAACCTTACCGGCCTTTTTTATGAAGAAACTAAGAATGTTCTTCTTTTTTTATTTCTGAAGCATTTTTATTTATTAATAAGTCAAATTTCATAATAACACTTTGATCAAATTTAACATCCATATATTCTGTTATAATAGTGACGATATCATCTACAAACTCATTATTAATAAATAATGAAACCAAATCCTTGTAAGTTCTTCCGTTCTTAGGATTATTATAATATTGGTATACATTCATCAAAAATTCATCTATTGGCAAAGTCGATTCTCCAATATTATCATCAGATTGTTCATCTATCAAATTCTGTCGCATTTCAGCAAGTCGCCCTGCAAGTGTCCAATTATTCAAGTCTTTATTCGGATAGAAACTGTTCAAAAGATCCATAAAACTAACACTATCATTAGAATAATTAAAACGATTCTCTGCCAACGCAACTATATTATAGTTAATAGCTTTCGCATCTATTTTGAAATTCAAGACAGAAAGAGTATTGGCGAATTTTGATGGTGAGTAAATATACCATTGCCCTAACTCATGAAATCTATCATTCATTCTCTTTCGTATTTCAAAGAAACTCCGATCCCACGTTATTAGGAAAGGCTCTTTAAAATCTTCCACATCACATTCATAATCCTTTGACAGCAACAAAATAGTATTTAAATCATTGTGTAACGCAGTAGATGTTTTGTATATCTTGAATTCTCTTTCTAAATAACTATAAATAGTTTCATATTCTTTTTTATACTTCTCATAGTTCTCAAATTTTGGAATGCTAACCACTTTTATATGTAACATTTCAAATCGGCTCTTTAATGTACGGCACAACCTTCCCATCATACTTCGGGTATCATTATAGGACATTTGTGTTATATCTACATCAAACCAGTCATTAATGAAATGTGAAAATGTTAAAGTACTGTCTTTTTTCCTAAATTCAAGAAACAAATTGAAAATTACATTTTTAGAACGTCCCATACTTTTGATATAGGGCATATCGAGAAAACGTTCCAGTCTTATCGCCTCAACAATATGTCCTGCTGTTTCATTAACATAGTCAAATGTAGTAAACATATTAATGGGTACACTTGATTGTTCTATGCTCCTAAATAGCGAATTTATATCATTATATGACTCATCTTCAAATTTTTCAATTTCACTTTGACTACAGATTATTCTCAATAAGACCTGTGTATCAAAGTATATATCTCTAGGGCTTTTGCTTAAGTAAGCTTCAAGTTTCTGTGATTTAAATAACGTCAAGAACATTTTCGAAACACTAACCTTTTTTATGAAGTTATTATTACTACAAATATCTAACAATTCATTAGCAACCTTGTGAGATTGTTCTTGATCAATTCCGATTTGTACTAAATATTTAATCAATGACTGGAAGACATTATTTAAACTTCTATTTCTTTCATTTCTTAAAAATTCAGTTTCATCTATCTTGTAATTCTCATCATACAAATCATATAGTTTATCTGCTATCTTATCTTTATATCCATTAATTCCATATGTAGACAATATATTTTCGACATCATTTAAAAGTTGTTGTTCTGCCATGTTTGACATGCTACTTATTTTTTGCACCTCTTCTTGACAATCCATGGTTAATTGATATTGCTTTGGAAAAAAATCACCAACATCTATAAGCATACCTTGTTGTTTCAATTTTCCCACAACATTACCTAGCCAATCCTGAGACAATCCCTTATATAGAGTTTCCTTTATAGCACTATAAATTTGTTTAACAGTAGATGAAGGATTCTGATAAAGAAAAGAAAGAACTATAGATTGTACGAAATTTGTCTTTAAAGAAGTAACCTTCTTACTTAAAGATAGCGTGTCATATAATATCTTTGTATTGCTATCCAACGAATCATTAATAGGAGGATATATTTGTTTATGTAAACTTGAAAGTGTACTTTTTATTGAGGAATAATTATTGGCTTCTGTTGCAAAAAAATTCGCATCATAAATATTCAATGTTATACCTTTTTCACGCAAAGATTGCTTTTTTAGATTATTCTTTTTAGAATGACTTATCTTTTTAGATACAAAGAAATCCAATACTGCATTATAGCCATAATTAATATGATTCGTTAATGCCTTATCCAAATCATCATTCATTTTTTTTCATAATTCTTCTGAACGGTAATTTGTATAGTGTTTTTTAAGTCTTGTTTATCTATGACAACTCGAACATCATTACCTCCATCATATGGTCCATTTATCAAAGAAACATCATTTGTTTCCCAATATTCCTTTTCAAATTCTACAACAAGCCGATTAAAAGAATCTTCCGATAAAGTTTCTATAAAATTGGCATATTCTTCAATATATTCCATAATGTATATATCAATTATTATTTTCTCTCAACACCCTTGCAGGATTTCCCCCAACTACACTATACGGAGGAACATCCTTTGTTACTACAGCATTGGCAGCGATTACGCTGCCATCACCAATAGTTACTCCTGGTAGAATTGTCGCTTTGTCGCCTATCCACACGTTGTTGCCAATAATAACCGGTCCTTTCGATGTTATTGGGCGCTTAATCGGTGGCATTTTAAGACTATCATAATCCGTCTCGCCATGCGAATTGTCGGTGATGGTCACCCATTTACCCGTCAAAATATTATCACCTATAAGCACTTTACAGGCACAAGTGATATGATTGTAAGCGCCAAAGTTGCAATTGCTACCTATCTTCAAAACTGATTCGTTATTTTTTTCCCCCATTCGCCATGCAGTAAGGTATAAATCCCTTCCAAAACTAATATTATTACCCAAGTAGATAAACTCTGGGCAATGCAACATAGTTACATTTGAAAAAAAAACATTCCGACCACACTCAGCCATCCTTGCTGCCAACCACTCTGATCGTACAACCTTACATTTTAAGCCAATCGTCGTCCAAAGATTCCATCGACAACACCGAGATAGGCTACGAATAAAACGATAAACTAATTTCTTCATTTTCCCATTAAATCTTTATAACATATCAACAATTGCTGAAGAATATTTTCAGGGTTGTGTCTTTCCAATGCATGATGACGTGAATGCTCTGAATATGATTTCATCCTTTCCTTATCCTTAGCCAATTCCACAATAGCATTGGCAATCTGCCAAGGATCATTGGCTGGAAGCAAGTCTCCATCAACACCATTTCGTACTAAAGTAGCAATACCTCCTACCATAGTAGAAACGATAGGCATACCTATAATTTGGGCTTCGCAAATAGAGTTAGGACTGTTCTCTATATATGCAGTATGCACATACATTGTGGATTGGCACATCTCATCAATCAATCTCTCAGGTTTGCAGAATCCAAGGATTTTAATGTTATTATCAGCAAATGTCAGCTTTTCTTTTGACTCCACTATCTGCTTCAATTCTTCACCTAAGCCTCCTGCCACATGCCATTCAAAATCTACACCTGCTTCTTTAAGTACATTGGCTGTTTTAAGCATAACGTCGATACCCTTCCAAAAAGAAGAACAACCAGTAGTGAGCAATCTCAACTTGCCATTAGAAGAAGGAAGTGACCATATTCTTTTGGAATGAAGAAATTCGGGGCGTAACGCTTCTTCCACATGATGGTAAGTAGAATTCTTTGTAAGCATATTGACCAAGGCTTTATCCCAGCACGTTCTTCCCATATAATGGTGAACACTTTTCCAAATACGCTTCTCCATATAAAGACGAGATTCTGCCTTATTACAACCACTAAACTGATGCCAAAGCTTACGTAAATTCAGACCAGCTGCCTTAACCATTGTATATCCATTATATTTAGGAGGATAAAGCGCATTGTCATAAGGAATTATACTTCCTTGTATGTGAACAACCAAAGGAATATCTGTATACTGAGCCAATAATCCATATGGCCATTCACACCCAAAAACATGAATCAAATCCGGCTTATATTGTTCTATCACCTTGCGTCCTTGTTCTATTACCTTGCATTCATTGACCTTCCAAGAATACTTACTTCTTTTCTTTTCCCAATATGAATAATTGGGAGTCATCGGAATATAGGTAATGCCATTGATAACCTTGATATCTGCACGCATATGACTTTCAAAAGCAATATAAAGTTCAATGTCCTTGCAAGTTGCAACAATATTCTCCAAAGCATCTTGCCAACCACCGGTTACATTGCCTGTATGAAGGAAACGTGAAGGAGTGGATATTTCAAACCAAAGTACTTTCATTTATAAATTTTTATTAACGTTTCTTTACAACAGATTTATCTTCCAATAAGATAAATGTATAAAATAATATGAGATACTTCATATAGCCATACTCACCGGTTATAACAGAATAAGCTAAATAATATGTGGTAAGCGTTATTGCAAAAATAACAATCTCTTTATTATTAGAAATTTTTGCGGTATTCTTGAATAATTTTACTAAGAAAATTCCCCAAATAAAGATTCCTATAAAACCGCTATTACAAAGTATAACATATATAAGACTCTCAAAAGAAAGCATAACTGGATGGTCACCAAAATTAGTTTTATACCAACTTACCCATGCATATCCTTTTCCAAACAAAGGATTATTACGTATTTCAGCTAAGCAACCTTCCAACTGCATAAATCTCATTTCCCAAGATGAGCCAGAAACATCAGATTCCTTATCTGAAAAAATAGATTCAACATAGCTATTTAATTCTGGAACTGTAGATATGACTGCATATACCAAGCAACCCACAATAGCTACTTGAACCATTAACTTCACTTGATGATTAAGCAATAAAAACACTAAAACTGTTGCAAAGAATGCACCAATAGGACTACGAATACCACAAAGGAAAATTGCAGCAATAATACCCAACATCAAAATTACCCATATATACTTTTTAAAATAATCTCTTATGGTATAAATATAGATAAAGGCCATACCTAAGAACAAGCCATACGTCATAGGATGACCAAAGACAGATGATATTCGTCCAAACATTCGACCACCACCAACTTCCGCATACGACTCATTCCAAACTTCACCATTTGCAGCCATAATCAACATCTGATAAGGATTTTGACCGTTTGTTGTTGTCAAAAACAAACCATAACCAAAGGCTATACAAATACTAATGACTACAGTTTTCTTTAATTGTTCCCCAAGTTTTGGATCTTTTGCTGAATAATTCCAAATAACAAATGGTAAAATCAAATATGTCATCAGCTGTAAACGAAAGTCATTAAAAGCATAATCAAATGGGATGCCTTCCTGAAAAGGCATCTCCATCAACTGGGCAATAAACAAGAATAAGAATGGGGTATATGGCTTAAAACTCAATGGAACTTTATTCCATTTGTTATAAGACAAGAAAAAAGCAACCAATAACAGAACATTCACCATATTCCATTGTAAATTAATACCCAAGTTTATATTCATATAGGGTACAAGTATCATATATGCTACATAGAGACAAATACCTGTACGCAATTTAACAAAGAACATAAGGATAATCAAAGCTACCCAAAGTCCTTGAATTAATGATATAATTTGCATATAAGTTTATTCTAATCCATATTTCCCCAGATACCTTTTCATGTCAAGGTCTTCAGAGATTTTTAATATTAACAAAACAAACAATACAAGAAGCTGCAAATAGTTATGCAAATGCTTCTCTTCAGAATAAGAAGGAGTCGTGCCATGTGCATAATTATTGCGGATGGCAGGACCATTCGTAAACTTCTCGTTGTTCAAGTAATAACTGAAATAATCTCTTTCAGCAGGGGACAACAAGTGATTGTCGAATTCTATCCAACCTTTTGAGACCATTTTATCCAATATCGCTCTTTCTTCCTTTGGATACCCCCAATAAGAACAAGCACCATATATGTAAAGATGTCTTAAGATTTCAATCTCTTTCATCTTATCACACCTCAATATGCCATGTTCATCAATTAAGAGATAACCATTCTTTATCAAATAGTCAATATCTTGCTTCTGATAAAACTTATAGGAATTATATTTCACATCTATGCCCTTTTTCAAGAGTGCATAGAAGTTGCTCAAGTGCATGTCCTTGCATGGTTCTACATAATGTAGCATGCTTTGGCTACCAAAGAACAGACGGATAAGATACCATACGTCATTGTTGTTTTTGTTCTGCACACAATAACGATGAGATATAAGGCTCTTTGTTTCTGTTATTTTACAAGGAGCTTCCAATTCTATAATGTCCTGATCTATAGAGCCATGTTTAACATAGCAATTATACTGATGAGCCACAGAGTCCATCTCTATCGCCAAGCTTCTAATCTTTAGAATCAGATTGTCATCCTTTTTAGGTAGAGTCAATGAGAATCCATCATAACCATATACAGACTTCAGATAATCTTCATAAAAGAATTTAATGGCACCTTCAATGCTTCTGTCAGTATCTTTTAAGGCAGCCTCAAGAGCTTGCATCTGCAAATGAGCAATGTCCTCTCCTATTCTAAAAACTGATGTTATGAAATAAGCATTTTTGGCCACCAGGCCGACTACACGTTCAATTGTATCTGCATCCGACATTTTGGAAATTAAGGATATAAAGCCATACTCGTCAGTAAATTCAAAAACCATACCACAATAATAAATGATAAAAGAATACTGACAGGCATCAATCAAATTCTTGTTATAGACTAACAAACTACTTCCATCTTCCTTTTTCTGCAACTCCTTTACGGGAGCATCTAATTTGTTTGTTAAAGTTACTCCATAACTTGTCACATGAACACATCCATATTTGAGAACCTCCTCATTGAGTTCTCTCTCTCTTATCCTTGCGTCCTTTATGGTTTGAGGAGATAGTGAGAACTCAGAACTTCGCTTGGCTTGCAACACCAGTCGAACATAATTGAGATTTGCATCATCAGAATTCACATAGCGATGAATTATTTCATCTTTGTCTTGTAAAGAAAGAGATTTTGGAAAGAAAAGCGTTGTCTTGTTTCCAAACTTATCTTCAGCAACATATTGATCGAGGAGCCATTCAGCCGTATTTCCATATTCTTTCAGCAACTGCGTCAACAAGCCATTGTTATTCTCTACGATCCAACGAAACTTCAATAAATCTCTTAATCGCCAAGCTTCATCTTTCAAAATCTCACGTAATCCGTTCTCTGTTATAAGACCTTTTATCTTGAATTGATCTATGATTTGCCAAATAGTGGACTCATATTCAATATCAGCATCTTTATAGAAAACTGGAAAATCTTCGGATTTTAACTGTGAGAAATAAGCTGCCACTTTAGCTTTATATTGTTTTATTTCTGAAACACGACTTTCATCCCAACCTTCTGGATATTTCCCATGCTCAACGAACTGCACAATATGAAACATCTCCAAATAGTCGTTAATGCTTACAGGCTGTCTACCTTCTTCGTAAGCCTTAACAACTTTTTCCATCGTTTCTATATTCGTGTAAACACTCAAATCGTTTGCACTATAGAAATGTACGCGTTCTTCTGTTATCATTATCTTTGATTAAAATAATATTTTTCTTTTTATTTCACGTATATGTAAATAAAGCGACCAACTTTTTCTCCTTAGGAATGGAGAAAAATATGCTATTACATTCGTCGAATAGAAAATATACTTTCTATAATCCATAATACTATACCTTATTTTATTAAATTGAACCTTATATAGAGAATCCTCTATGGGGATATTCAATAAATAACGAGTCAATTCTATGGCATATTTCTTATAAAAATATCTCTGAACAACTTCATCCTCAAAACGCTCAGCATTTTTCACTAAAGCTTTCATTATTTTTAATTGCCAATCTATATGATCACCAACTTTATACTTTCTTAGGGCTAAGCCAGATGCTTGTCTTTCGTACATATAACTACAAACAGGAAGAACTTTTACTGAATTTGAATTATATATATATCCTAAATTAAACAAGTAATCCTCACCGCATAAAACCTGCTCATCAAATCTCAGATTAGCCATATTTATTATGTCTTTTCTAAAAAATTTATTAACAGGTCCTCTTAAGAGAAGCCCAGGACTATCAATAAAATCAAGTATAAATCTAACTATATCTTTATTTTTATAATCATGCGACTCATAAGAATAACTATGAGGTTCTCCCCCACAATCTGAAAAAGTAAATCCCTGCATAATTAAGTCATAATTAGCATATTTAAAAAAATGAGAAAACCAATCTTCGCCTATACAATCATCTGAATCTATAAAAGAAACCCACTCACCATTTACTTTTTCTAAACCAAGATTTCTTGCTGAACTTGGACCACCATTAGTCTTATGAAAGCATCTGATGTTTTCATGTTGATTGGCAAATTGATTACATCTTAGAAGAGAATCATCAGTACTTCCATCATCAATTAATATTAATTCAAAATCTTTGAAGGGCTGATTTAAAATAGATTCAACACATCTATTTATTTTATCACCTGCATTATAAACAGGAATTATTACACTTAACAATGGTTTATTCATATATCATTACTTTTTATTAAAAATACGTTTCTTTAAAATGCACATTATATATGCTCGTTCTGAGGCTGTGCATCCAAGAGACAATATCATTATAGATGTTGAAACAACACAAGCCGCACTTATAACAAAGAAAGATGTTAAACCTTCATTAATATATTTCCCTATAAAGTACGGTATGACGGGTGCCAATAACACTATCGAGCCAATTGGCAATACTACAGTCTTTATATATAACATTAGCTTCATTTCTATCTGTGGTAGCACTATTTTTAATCGTACTACTTGTGTAAATAGTTCGACTACAATATGTACCAAAAAGACATATTCTGGTCTTATGTGAAAATATTTAAGTAATATATAAGCTATTGGAACAATCAATAATAACAAAGTTCCCTCAACGATTTGAAATCTTTTTATGTTTCCTGTAGCATGTATTGCTGTACAAATTGGATTTGATAAAGTATATAGAATACCTGTTATTAATATTAATCTTAAAAAAGTTACCGTATGTTCAGGAACGATACCAAGCCATAATGTTAAAACAGTTTTAGCTTCAAACATCAAAGGCAAAGTAATCATAAAAAGGATAAAGAATGAAAACTTAGAACTTTTTACTATTAATTGGTGCATATAAGTCAAATTACCTTGAGCATAGCTCTTGGTGAGTTGCGGATTTACCGCCATTTGAAAGTTCGTACAAAAATTCTGGCATACGGTTTGAACCTGAACCGCAATACCGCGAGCTGCATTAACAGCTGGACCAAAAAACATATTCAATAAGATATTAATACCTTGTGTAAATCCTATTACTGCTAAATTTCCATTCATCGTCCATCCTGCATAAACAAAAATCTCCTTAAACAGTTTAGAATTATAAGAAGGTTTCACACGAGTCTCCTCAAAATAACGATAACAATATACTCCATACACGATACGGTCAAACAATTGAATACAAAAGAACAGTAATACATATACTATTAATTTGTCATATGGAATAACAACCAATGCATAAACGATCAATAATTTAAGAACAACATCTATTATAGAAATATATGCAAATGCAGACATTTTTTCATGTGCAATAATTGCAGCATTGTATGGAGCACTCAATACACTCAGCATAGAAGACAATATAGAAAATTGATAGACCCACATAGCTGCGGTTTCTCTTTCTGCTGGAATTTGCAACTTATTACTCATAAACCATAGACCTATAGTTTCGCCTACAAGTAATATAATACCTGCTAAAATATAATGAATACTCTTGATATTACCAAAAGTTTTTTTCAAAACCCTCGTATCACCCTTTCCTAAATCAAAAGTGATATACCTAGAGGATGCAGCACTGAGAGATCCTGTCAAGAATCCCAGCATGGTTATAACTCCTCCCACAACATTATTTATACCAAAATCGACAACCCCTAATGTATTCAATATGACTCGACTCGTATATAACGATACCACCATCATAAAGAGCATACGGAAGTAAAGAAGCAAAGTATTCTTAGCTATTCGCTTATTATTATCTGATACTTGATTTGACATTAAATATATGTTTTACGTTTTAATTGTTTTATATGTTTTGCGTTATGCTTGCACAAAGCAACGAACTTAAAAATGTGTTTACTGCTGACAGAAATGTATTCCAAAGTCCTCTATTCCCAACGCATTCATTATGACACGGCTTGTATACAACGACACCACCATCATAAAGAGCATACGGAAGTAAAGAAGCAAAGTATTCTTAGCTATCCGCTTGTTATTATCTTATTGAAGTGACATAAATTATTTTTTCTTCTTTTTCTTTGAATCTTTAGCGTTTTGCAATTGAGAGAAATCTATCTGACCATAGATACCTTCCATCTCAGCAAGAGCCTTGCGGAAATTTTGATTTTTCCAATCATTAAAGTCCATCTCTATTTCATCTGCTTTTACTGCATTATAAAAGCATTCTTTTTGTTCTTGTTCAGAAATGTATATTTGCTTACCATTCTTTATTAACTGATGAATGATTTCAGCCAAATCTCCCATCTCATACAATGTTGGTACTACAATATTTGTATGAAGACTCCGACATTGCAAATATGGCGTGCTACTTGGGGCATGATGAAATTTGAATTTGCCCAATGCTTTATCAGGTATCTTCACACACCAAAGATCTTTTATATTCTTTGTACAAAGACTAAAAGCCAATGCCAACTTGACAACATCTACACTACCATCGTCTTTCCAAACAGAAATATCATTATCAAGAGTACGTAAATCAGATATAGAAACAGCATCATGCAATTGTCTTTCAACCCATTGCCCCTCTTCTATTTTTCTAAGATAGTACATCTTTTTCGAATTATATCCTTTAGATGGTTATACTTGATTTGTAACCAAGGTTCAGCTGGCTCCTCAAAATCCTCAATTATTGATAGAGCTTTCTTATTACACCAATGACCGAGAAGACTCAAATTCTTTGACTGTATTACATGTGACTTTATCACCTTAAATGCGACAGCTAACATAGATGCTTGAGGCTGAACCTCTTCATAGTCGAAACAAAGAAACAAATCTATCAGCTTGACTACAAAAAGTTCATTCTTCTGATAATTCCAAAATAATTGTTCAAGCCAAGTAAGGAAAATAACTTTATTAACTGCAATTTGTCTTCGTGCGAAAACTAATATCTCAGGCTCTATACTTTCGTCAAAATCTGTTTCTATTAAATGAGATACAAAATAGTCTTCATATTCTGACATTCTCTTTAGCTTCTGTTCATCTGAAATATTAGAAGATGTATTCTGAATCCCCCATATATAATCCTCAGAAGAATCATTTGCAGAAACATCTATTGACAGATTTTCTCCAGCAATATTTTGTAAAGAAGAAAAATCAACTATTTCTGGAGTTTTAATATCTTGTTGAAAATAAGACAAAAAGATATTATAGTTTTCCATATTTCTTCTTTTTTACCTCTATTAATTTTAAAACCGGAGCATCATTCTCATGCCCATTAGGTATAACCGGTCTGTCCGTTGGCAATATTGCCATAGAATCTGGATCATTTTCTCCAATTTTCCATGCTTCCCTAAACTCTATATTAGTTACAGGAATCACATGAGGATAACGCTTCTCTGGGTCTGACGACATCTGAGCATTATCTATCTCAACTGCACTTATACCTGCAAAATGATATTTAGAATACAGCCTTTCAAACATATCCAGGTTACGATTGTCCTTTGCTTGCATCAAATGAAAACGAGACGTAGCAACAACATAACGACCTGAATCCAGAGGTATTTTCTTCAAATCAGGAGCAATGATAACTTTATACCACATTGGATGTTCTTTATCCACCCCTTTGATAAACGTAAGCTTAAGATTTAATATCTTTGCACGATAGTCACTCTCCCATTTTTCTAAAATCCCTTTCGCGTGCTTATAATGCTTAAACATCAATAGTATAATTGGAGGTTCTGAGCCATCGTAAGGCATCATATAACCACATCCAGACCATAGAGCCTTGTCCCACAAAGGATAGTCAATCAAATCTGTTATTATCTGATTAGCCTGTTTTCCTCGCCTTTCTTCTGATTTCTCTGAGTTTTGGGCATTCTTATTAGGATATTTCTCAAATTTTGATAGCCACCATTGCTCTATGCCAATTTTATAATCAGAATTGAACACAAGTTTAAACTCTCGCTGATAGTTTGACAAAATTACCAATCTATCACGTAAACCATCCTCAACATTTTTCTTATCAAACATTTCCTCTGCATTTATTGTTTGCGAATTTAGTGTCAAGAAGAATGTCAAGAATTGAGTACAAAGGTTCCAATAATCCTGTTCTGTAGCTGTAACTTGGTTTATATTAATCTTATATTCTGTTGTTTTACTTCCTTTCTTAACCGTAGTCTTCCCAGATTTTTTAACTTTTAAAACAATCTCAATCTTAGGAAAAGCAATAGCTATATCCTTAGCATTCATTGTTGCGAGAAAAGACTCTATAAAGGACAAAAACATTTCCGCATAAGCCTGACATTTTTCATCACCATAAAATGTTACAACAAATGTACATCCATTAACAAGAGTTTTTAGGCTTGTACTCTTTTTGTTTGTAAAAAAAGGCTTAAACAATGATATTGATGAATCTACCAATCCTGCGATATGTTCTTTGCATTTTGGATCTGCCAATATCACATCCTTGAACTCTTGGCTCGTTTTCTCCTCATACCCTAATCTATAAAGTATCGTATCTTTTGAAACAACAAGTTCAAAATGCTTACAGATATCAGGCATCATTGACCATTCCTGTTCACTGCATGGCGAAGCCAAAGATATAATTGCCAATATGGAATCTATTTCCTGTCGCTGCTGATAGTAGGAATCATCCATGAAAGATGGGTGAATGGCAACAATCCTATCAAGCAAAAATAGCCAATTAATAAAGGCATTGATATTTCCGACTCTCAACTCATGCCTACATAGTTCAAACAAAACTGTTATGATAAGATGGTCTATTAAACCATCTGTCTCAATCTTATGGAACATCAAGCTCAACGCTTTAACAAACAGATTTTTTGCACTATACATGAGATCAAGCCCTTTATAAGCAAACGCCAACATTCCAGCTGCTTGAACGAGTCTACCTTTCGTTTCTTCCTTTTGGAATCCTATTACACATTTTCCAAAATGCCTAATAGCATTAAGATTATCATTCTTTTCTAAGTTTTGTACTCCTCGGGTAAAATGAACTTCAGCCGATGATATTTCCGAATGTCTCTTGGCACTTTGGTCAGCAACCATGTCAACAATCTCCTCAAAAACAGGATTGTCTGATACTAAAGAACCTATTTGTCTTATAATCTCTGCATGCATCTCAAAAGAAATATCAATATGACGAGGAACCTCTTTAAGTGCATCTCGAAGCTGCACAAGAGGCTCTGTTATATTTTCTCCCTTAATTTGAGAGTTGATGATTTGAGTTTCAAGAAGACTAATTTTCAGATATAGATATGAACTTTTATGCTCATCATCCTCAGATAGTTTTTGAAATAAGTCTTTCCAATGCTTTTCTTCATTTTGAATGCTCTGTTCTTTTGGGAAAAGGTTAAGGACTATGGCTGTATTTACTAAATTATAGAGATTATAGCATTTCTCTATACGTATAGGATTAATCTCCTGTTGCAACATATCCTTCAACTGAAGATATTGCTGATACATTTCATCAGGTTCCTCAAACCAATAAAAGGATGTCCAACCTATTTGATAGATTACATTAAATACCTGCTGACTAGTTCCATATTTTCTTGCTTGTTCTAAAGAAAGAGAGAATCTTCCTTTAATTTCAATTTTAGGAAGTTCCAATTCTCGTGATAAAATAGCAGCAGCCAATAGATCATCAATATAAGCAGTATCCAATCTGCCATTTAACTTGGTCTCGCCAATTCTACTGTCTATTTCTGCAAGTTTTTCTCTTTTTCTTTTGTCACCAGCTCCCTCAACATTCACTTTATTAAGTTGATCATCCAAATTAAGAGTTTTGATAGCTATATCATAACAATCTCTTTCAAAAACGGCCTGCTTATACCAATTCAAATCAAAGATGTAAACATCAACTGAATAGTCTGCTTTATACTTATCATACAAATCAGCCTTATTCTTGGAAGGTACAAGTTGATTTGTACAAAAGTAGATTTTATTAAAACCTCTACCTGTACCAACAATTTTCTGTACATCACTTTGAATTTTGGATTTCCAGTCTTCCTTACAACTTATAGCAAAAGCCCATTTTTCGTTACCTTTACAAGCATCTGAATAATACCATTTTTCAGAAATCGCATCATCCACTGAATAAGTTTCAAGGTCTGTCTTTCCATCCCCACCACCAGTAGGTCCTGTCGATGGAATCAGGTTAGGGGTAACCAGTTTACCTACCATTTGTCTGGTCATTTCCTCAAACTGGTCTTGCTTCATATTTTTTGATAGATTGTTCATATAGAAGCAAAACATATCTTCTCCCATAGTTTTTTCGGTATGAGAATCTGAAAAACATTCAGGTCTCAGTTTCCGATAAAACAGATAAGGGCTTTTGATATCTGCCGTATCTATTTCCATTCCAAAAACATTCATATATTTTTCCTCCATTGATTTATTGTAGATTCTTCGAGTTTGATTATTTTGTAAATCTATGTCTGTACAATTGTCCATATGGCAATCACGCAAAGACCTTACATTCAAAAAATCTTGTAAACCTGGATATGGTGATTCCAAAACTACAATATTTGATATTGTTGATTTTTTCCATTTTCTGGAGCTGGGCAAAGTTTCAATTTGGTATATTCGCCAGCATTTATTTTATTACATAATTCTGCCTCAAACTTGCTTCTGTCTTCTTGAATAAGAAGCCTTGTCTTTGGAAGTATATTTCTAAGAATATCAATATCTCCAGCTTGCCGTTTTGCTAACCCTTCATCCAATAGCTTGCAAAAATCTTGAAAAGTCTTTATCGGAGTTTTCAACAAGCTATTGCATTTTTCTGTAAGTATATACAAATTGTTCAGCATGTTATGGATAATATTAAGAACCAGCAACAACTGATCTTTAGAAGGCTCTACTACTGAATGTACAGAGTCGTTTCCCATAAAACGTATTGTATGCAAACGATCTCTATCATTATGAGTAATAATGCCTTTCTTGCAAAGATTGTTGATTTTTGTTTCCAAAGACTTCCCGTCTATATTTTGGTCCACACATATAGCTTCAACCAAAACCCTGAATCCAGCTGCTGCTAACAAAAAACACTTTCGATTTAAAGCTTCCAACGTTTCATTGTAAATTTTACTGATTTTGGAAGGAATATACCAAGTATCAGTAATTTTGTCAGCTATTGGTTTTTGAACGGGATATGTCTTTTGGGTAGTATTCAATGTCATATTTCCATATTCATCATAATCAACATCACTCTCTTCTTCCGATTCTGTGAGAAAAGCAACAGATTCGCAACCACAACATTTGACTAAATAGAACCTTGTAAGCCACCAATAATCTTCATCACTTGATTCCTCTGTTTTTGCTATTACATCATGCCAAGTTTCTTGCTTACATGAATAACAGTAACATTGAATTTTATCTTCCTTTTCTATATTTACATAAAAAATAATCAAAGTGGTTAGATTCCAAACTCTTTAATTCTCTGCTCCTCAGCCAATGAACTCACGAGCAGTTGTCCATGCTTCTCTGCAACAATGTATCTATCCAGGCCTTGAACTACTACCTTGCTTTCATCGGCTGCATGAACCACGCAGTTCTTGCATTCATACAATCGGATGTCCTTACCTACTTTGGCATTGCCATCCTCATCTTGCGGAAGCAAGGTACGGAGGCTGCCCTAGCTACCTAAGTTGCTCCAGCCAAACTCGGCTGGCAGCGTAAAGATATCCTTCGATTTCTCCATCACTGCATAGTCGATGCTGATCTTTTCGCAGGTTGGAAAGAGCTTGCCTACTACCTCTTTCTCCTGTTCGGTATAGAAAGAAGGAGCCATCTCATCCATGATGCTGGCAAGGTTTGGCTGGAAGGTTCGGATTGCCTTGCTGATGGTATCAATGTTCCATACGAAGATGCCAGCGTTCCAGTAGTAGTTGCCGGCGGCAAGGTAGTGCTCGGCTGTGGCGAGGTCGGGCTTTTCCCTGAAGGCTTCCACCTTATATATCTCGTCCGTGTCCGTGGGGTCGGCAGCGGCTATGTAGCCGTAGCCTGTCTCGGGACGGCTGGGCTTGATGCCTATGGTGACGATGGCTTCTTTATCGGAAGTATAGCTTAATGCCTTGCTGAGGACACGCTGATATTCCGTGGTGTTGATGACCAAGGCATCGGAGGGGGCCACTACGATGTTGGCATTGGGGTGCTTCTTCTGGATCTTCCAGCATGCATAGGCGATGCAGGGGGCGGTATTGCGTGCCTCGGGTTCGGCGAGGATATTGTCAACGGGCATGTCAGGGATTTGCTCCTTGACAATGCCAATGTATTTCTCGTTTGTCACTACCCACATGTTTTCGACAGGACAGATTGGCTTCAATCTATCTACTGTCAATTGAATGAGTGAACGCCCCACACCCATTACATCTATGAATTGCTTTGGGTAATCGGGGATGGACATAGGCCAGAAGCGGCTGCCTACACCGCCGGCCATGATTATTATTTGTATATCGTTGTAATTATTCATCGTATTTCTTTGTAGTTATCCCAGTACTTACAGCACCTTTTATATTATATTTATAGTATGACTTGCATATAACGACACCACCATCATAAAGAGCATACGGAAGTAAAGAAGCAAAGTATTCTTAGCTATCCGCTTGTTATTATCTGATGTTTGGGTTGACATAATAATAGTTTATTAACATAAAATTGATATGGTTTTCTGTTTTTTACTCTTCAATAATCTTTGGTTTTACAAATACTTTTTCTCGTTCATCATCCTTATTCTCCACATCAATAACTTCGACTACATCTTCATATTTAGGTGAAACATTGATTGTTAGTGTTCCATCTTCACTATAATCTTCACACAAAAATTGCCAAAATAGCGGAAATGATTCGACACCTTGTTTCGGAATTATAGAAATGGAGAAACAACGTTCGTCTTTCTGAACAAATACAGAATCCAAAGGCTTGTATTCTACACTATTTGTATACTTTTGATAAACTTCTCTCTTACGTGCTCTCTCTGCATTGATGGTTGCTACAGCATTTTGATCATGAAATACAGAAGGTTGCATATAAGAAAACCTATCACTTATTTTGTCTATATCTTCTTCTCTAAACCAAACGGTCATTTTGGGTGATTTAATGACAGTATTGCCTACATTCACTATCTTTATAGATAACTTACACCAACACTTGTTTACCTTAGTTTTCGGATTGAGAACATCTTGTATAGAAGGCACATTAAGTGTATTGGCATATTGCTGTTGAAATAATTCCCCATTGACACCAAATTGATTTTGTTCTGGTTTCTTATGCTTGTATTTCTTGGTCACTCTGAGATAGAGAGGATTTATAATGCAACTCTTCGTCTCATTTTGAAAAACAACTTTTACATCTGTAGCTTCCTTGAATTGGCAATTATTCAAATACCAATTATATACTGTTCGTTCACGTTCCAATAGATCAACAATATCTTCCCAGGAGAAAACATCAACATGAAACAGTCCTTGTCCAATGCATTCCATATCTTTCTGTCGGATGTATTGCTCTATAACTGCATCCTTATTTGCCGTAGTTGCAAAAATAAATCTTTTAAGTTTTGGAGAGAATGTTTTTGCCTTATCTATTTCATTGTCAATTTCTACCTCGGTCAACTGAGCATTAGTGTAATCATCCTTACCTTTACACTGAATACCACAATAGCCAACGTATTTTTCCACATAAGCATATATGTCAACCCCATGTTGGGCTTGACCTTGTCTACCATGTTGCTTAATGCTATCGGAGCAGTTCCAGATTTCTCCCCATAAAAGTTTACATAACTTCTCAAAATCTTGCCAATTCTTTGGCTTCATTATCTGTGTTGGTGCTATCATCGTGTCTTATACATTTATTGGTAAATCACCGTTAGAACGTAACTACTTATTTTCAGCAGTTAGCACATCCAACATTTTTTCAAAAAAACATGTTATTAATTGGTATTGCCAAAGCTACCAATTAGGCAGCCTTGACATTCACCTTTTTGTTCGAGTTATAATTACATGGGATTAGGGACATGATAAGATTTTCAAAAACCTACCCGTCCTTCCTTACCGTTAAGGAAGGCTCCACCTTTCTCACCAAGCCTCTCTTTCCTCAGGAACGATAGGATGTAACCGCCCTCCGGTGCTCAGAACCGCTACGCTCTAAGGTTGGCGGACCATCAAAGGTCTCGCCTGATTGTATGGGATGGGACCGCCTTGTTGCGATACTTTCTATTTCTAATTCTAAACCTTATTTACATGAATCAGCAAAAAGAAAAGACTAGTTATTCTTGTCTCCTCATTAACTTTGCAGCAAATTCAAAGAAATCTGCAACATTCTTGAAATTATCAAACTGCTGGCAATACATGCTTGCATAAGGTTCAGAAAACCTACTGTGTATATCTACCTTTATCATGCTTGCCAAAGCCTCCTTTGTGTAAGCTTTCAGCAATTCGTTATATTGTTCTTCGCTCATAAATCTGATACTTAATTGACCATAGTAACTACTCTGCACTCCTATGGGCAAAGTAATCGTCTTACTGTTATACAACGGCAAGAATTACATTGAATTTCGAATTACCGTTCTTCATAGCAGTTTCTGCGATGGAGTGTAACTTGACATAATTATCAACCTTTGTTTCAAGTTCGGCGATTCTTGCATTAAAAATAATATCATTTAAACACATAAACTTTGGCATTATGAACCAACCGTTCTATATAGTCCATGGCTTCGAAAGGACTCAGTCCTTTATCGAAGACCAGCATACAGTAGATGTGACAATACTCGTTGTAGATATTGGTGGCAAAGATGCCAGCATCGTCCGTCCCTACCACAATAGCAGGAATCTTTTCACCTTCCTTGCTCCACTTGTACCAATTGTAGAGATGGTAAGTGGAAAAACTATGGTGATGCCCGATGACGACATTGCTTGTAGGCAAGGTCTCTATGACGATCTGCCTGTGGTGCATCACTTTCAACAGGAGTTTCTGAAGGTAAATGAGTTCTTGCTCTCCGAATATATCATATGCATCCACCAATATGATACGTTTTCCTTTCTCACGTCCTTCCTTTGAATGGTAGAACTGCCAAATCTGTTCTACACGACTCGGCTGGTCATTGGCGAAAGACAGAGGGTCTTCCTTCCTTTTCAGCCATGCTTCTATCATTTCACTGACATTGTAGGCATAAGGATATATCTGGGCGGCATATTCTTCAATGCGCAAGGCAATCTTAGGCAGAAGATACTCAAGGCTTCGTTCCTTCTCGATGGCTATAAGATGATATGCAAATACCAAGTCATCTAAGCAATCCTCCAGCCGCATCCATATCCGCTCTCCTATATTCTCTCTCCAAACCCTTACATCCACTCCCGTAGCTGTAGCGTGGCCTATTCTGTCTCCAGCTTGCAGCCCCAGAAACTCCATAGCTTCATATATAGCTCGCAAGCCACTGAGTATATGGAAGAAATCTTCACCAGCATGAAACGTGAAATGACGCATGCCATGCTCCCTCAACCTGAGGAATGAAGGGACGAAGACCTCTGGAGGTGTATCAAATTCACTGGCAGCAGCATCAGCACCCGTCACTTTTTCGGCATACGTACCGTTTGTATTCATCAGTGCAATCAATGCATCCGTTCGCTTTACAAGTTCCTTCCGCAGCTTGGCGAATCGAACATTTCCCTTGCCATTGTCACCCTTCTTGATGAAATGAGCCAACAATGTCATCGTTGGCAACATCAATCCGGCTTGCTTCCTGCATTGTCTCAAGCCCTCGAATCCATCCATAATCTTAGTGATGATGGCCACGTTATCATCCAACGTGCCTTTGGGTGAAAAGCGCCCTTCGATATGCTTGACATTTTTCATGTCATTACCAGAAAGTTGCAGGAATCGCTGGCAATATGTCTTTTCGCTGAACTCACGGAAATTGTTTGACGTATATTTCTGAAACTGTTCAAAGCCAAAAGCATCCATCTGTTGCACCAGCAACTTGTTGCAGAGCCCCAATATCAGCAGATAATAATGGAATGCACCTGCAACTGCCGTATCAAGCGGATGAGCCGACATATAGTCCAAAGCCTTGATGTAGAGCAGTCCTTCAAGTATCAACGGAGAGGTATCGTCCCCCATCACCTGTTTGAAGGGATGCTCCTTATAGCACTCAGACATATCGGTGAGCTTTGTCAAAAGATCCTCAAAAGAAGATACACTGTAGATATTCGTACCATATACCACCTTGCCGAAAATCCATTCTCTCAGTCTTCCGGCAATGCAAAACAGGTGTAAAAAATCTATCGGGTCAGGAATCTCCGTCAACTGTTCTATCTGTTCCTTCACCTTGTCATTGCCATAAGCTTTTAATATCTCTTGATATACTAGCTCTGGGTATCGCAAGAAGTCATGCCACGCCAGGTCCGTTTCCACAGCACCATTCAGATGGATATGAAGGTCATCAAAGCCATGGTTTTCTTCCCTCAACATCGCCATCTCGGGAAGATAGGCAGAAGGCAATGCAGTATATCTGACAGACGGCAATAGGCTATCATGGGCAAAATCCACATACGAATCCACGATAGGACCATGTTTTTTCCATATCTTGATAGTCGTCAGAAGCAGCGGAGGAATCAGAGGCAACAACAGCTGCCAGTCATTCATCCTTTCTCCTTTGACATACACTCTGCCATCATGCATTTCCAGATACTCGTCAGCCATTCTCGGAAGACCGACAGTAAACAATTCGCTCAGTTCGTTGACGTTCAGGAAGGATGCCTCTACACCTAATCGGTAGTAGTGGTCGGGAACGGCATACCCCAATGACCTCACCTTAACGAGTGAGGAACGGCTCACTTCCTTCAGACTTACACCTTTCCTCTCACAGAAGTATTTACGAAGAGAAACATTGTCCGACAGCAAGTATCTAAGATAAGATTCACTTCTCATGATGTATATTATTCGTTACCGTTGGCTGGATTCTCCTCATTGACCTGTGCAGCATCTTCCTCTTCTGCCAGCTCCTCGTTTGGGTAATTTTCCTTGAATGCCTTGACGGAACTCAGAGATACATTTCTAAACAAATTTGTCCCTTTAATGAAATTTACGGCATTTTTGTTATCCGCTTCATTTATGATTTTTTCTTGAATATCGTCATCTATTATTCCATTGGCACGTAACACTTCAGCAGTTTTCTTCCATCCGTTAACCTTCTCTCCAGAGAATGAAGGTCTGTCTTCTGCGGCTACTCCATCCTTACTGCTCATTTTGCACAGCAAGTCATAGACTGGGAATGTATTTCTGGCTATTCTGTCGTCCTCATTCACAAATTCCTGTACCTTACTATATGTTTCTTTATCAAGGAAGCAGTACAACATAGGGCAAGCCATCATCCACTTGGTAAAAGGCAGTCGGTTGACTATGTCCACCTTTCCCAAATTATCCTTGAAATATCTGGTATCTGATCTCAAGTTGCTGTTGTTGATACCACTCTGCTCTTTTGCAGGTATTCTAATCCTCGTTTCCTCTATCAAACAAGCATTGAAGAAGTTTGCCACCATGATATTCATCATATCACCTACCGACTTCACCGCCACATTCGATAAAGAACTGTACAGTCTTGTCATCATCCTTCCCAATGCGTAAGGAGGAAGAAAGCACTCCTTGTAAGCCTCCTTCCAATGCCACATCTTGTTTGCTAAATTCTCAATGTCTTTAGATTTTGTCTCTACTCCATAATCATCTCCGTCAATGTTCACTTCTTCACCCCTAAAATCTCCATCCTGTGGCATCTGGTAACTGCGGAAGAGTTTCAAATCGTTGATTTTCCCTGTTGTTTCTTCCTCGTCTGCACATTTCAGAATATCCCCGATAACAGCTAGCAGGGCTATAAACGAGTAATAACTTCTACTCTCGTTGTTCTTGTTACTGTTGATGCGTATGAATGGGAACATAGCCATCAAACGGCACAAATAATTTGGTTCCTCCTTCAGAATCTTGTCGAGTGCATTTATCTGTATGCCTTTTCCTTTCTTCGCCTTTTCTTCCATGGCAAACAAGCGTATGTTCTCATTCATGTCACTATTCTCTTTTCCTGCCATGTATGCCATGGTCAAACCTACGTTATTCTTTAGCGACATAAATTGATACCATCCGGCATATTTGCAAAGATCAGTTATCTTATCGGCATGTCCCAACGGCAGTACTACATTTCTAACATATCCAATTCTCAGCATATAGTCGAAGACCAGAAATGGATTGTTTTTCAGATGCCAGCACTCTACTAATGTAAGAGCGGTAAAGTTACTGTTCACGTCCTTATCTTGCAGCGTAGGCATCAACAAGTAACAATCAGGCAGATTCTTTTTGGCATTCAGATAACCCAGCAAAACAATATTGAGTAATTGTGCATTTGTCACCAAAACCTCCACGTCTATTCCCGAAGCATACAACCTAGATGAAAACACATCCATAGGCAGAGTGGAATTCTCTTCACTTGCATCCTTCATGAAATGAATCTGTGAACGCAAGGACATCGACAACAGAAAACCGACGAAGGTATTCAACGACGGCTTATCCTGTATTCCAAAACTATTCAATATTTTATAGTAGAATTCCACTAATTCCGTCTCACCATCCCTGTTCTTCACCTTCACGCAGTCCTTGTCCTTCTGCAACAGATGTCCCAGCGACAGCAGGTTGATTCGGTTAGAAGGATTGAGCAGTTTAAGCATATATTGGCTTTCCAACTCATTGGCCATCATCTCTCGGGCATTTTCCTCAGCCATATTCAGGTTATAAGCCAAATGGTTTCGTACCAAAGTACCATACAACTTAATGTTGCCACTGACAATGGATATCACTTGCACATCAGACAGATACCTACGCAGAGATTCCAAAACTTGCCATCCCTGTTCCACATCCACATCAATGTCATCAAACGCCAAGATAAAAGCATCCTTGTCCAATATTCTCAATGCCTCGCTAATCATCTTTCTCAGATTCTCCTCAAAATTGTTGGAGTCCATTACCTTTGCCAATCCTGTGTGCATCACGTACGCCTCGTCCTGCCACATCGCATTGTCAAAGTCTTTACCAACATTATCAATGGCAACAAGACCTCTGGATATTTTTTCCATCAGTTTGTCCCATGTTCTTTTCTGTGCATAGGATTCCCCTAAGTTCTGACATTCACGCTTTTTCAACACCGACTCAACATTCTGCTGAATCATCGAAATCACACTGAGTATGATGGGTTTCTTATGTTCCACCAACGTTGGATCAATCATCCTCAGCACTTCTGCGTTTTTCAGTTCTTTCTGGCATTTAGTCAACAGGCTTACCATAAACGAAGTCTTACCAGAACCTCTATCACCAAAAACGCCGATAGTACGGTAGAGATGGCTCAAGAACACACCAGAGTTCTCCTTCACGCCAGTATCCTGCAACTGACAATGAATAATGTCCATAGCCTTAACCAAATCTTCCTGATGTATCTGCTGGTCATCTGTAAAAGCATGAGCATACAGGCTATTGTCCAAGTCTATGATAATTGTCTTATTATCTGCCATAATATTGATAATAGAAATATGAATGTTAAAAGTAAGCATCCAACCCCTATGACAATACAACTCCATCCCCAGTGTTTGCTGGGGATACAGAGTAATTTAAGAAGTTGAACTTTTTCGATTTTTAAACAGGTTTAACTAAAAGTGCCTCTGTCATCAAGGCATAATCCCTTCTTCCAGCTACAATCATGTCAAAGAATCCCCTGAAGAAATCCAGTGGGGCCTTTGCCATTAGTTTGCAGGTTTCAACGAAAGTAAGGTAGGTCGCAGTGACTCCGGCCGGTTACTAATCAATTTAGGGCATAGCCCTTTGTATAGGCACTTTTGTGAGCGCCTATATGTTGAGTTTGATACATTTCCTATCCATGACATAGCAAAAGCAAGCTTTGCTCTGTGCATTTGGCTTGACGGAAACGCTGTTAAAAAATTCACTTGTTTATTAACTATTAAATAAGTTTTCTACATTCGACAATTTGAAAAGGTGCTTTTCATTGCGCTTATTTATCGAAAACTTTGGCATATTGCCAATCTGATTTATTTCATGATTTTCGGCTGCGCTCGGCATAGTTCAAACAAGTTTGGCTCTGCACTCGTTTGCATGAAAATTCCTCGCTCGACAATATAAAAGCATTCTTTTATTGTTCTCACTTATCGAAAAAGTTCCAAATCCTCACTGCTGTACATAATTCAAAGTTTTAAATTCAGCAGCGAAGAGATTTATTCTGATATAAGTGCTAATTTGAGGGGTTAAGAATGAGGTCTCATCATTATAAGATTTGTAAAAAGCAAGTGCTTTTAATATAATCAGCCAATTTAACGTTTGGCTTTATATACTTATCAAAAGCATCTTGCGCATAACTTGCAATCCATT
>OHDW01000028.1_pt1 | contig 29934 bp, 38 predicted proteins | sample 1567131 | NCBI WGS metagenome assembly OHDW01 (sample SAMEA3879508, study PRJEB24766) | human gut metagenome | biome: human-associated habitat; feature: feces | place: USA | collected 1985/1987
AACCGATGTTTCACCCAAGGTCGATTTTGAACGAATCATAAATTTATATCATTCAATTTGTCAATCATACCCGCGTATTATCAAGTTGTCGAAAGCCCGAAAACAAAAGGTTGAAATCCGCTTTATGGACGAAATGAAAGGTGATTGGGCGATGCTTGAAACCGTATTCAGGAAAATGGAAGAATCAAAGTTCTTGCGTGGCGACAATCCGCGTGATTGGAAAGCGACTTTCGATTGGCTTTTCACCAATGACAAGAATTGGTGCAAGGTTGCAGAGGGTAACTATGACAACCGTGTTGAGAGTGGAAAAAAGACAGTACCAACCGCAAAACCGAATGAAGAATGGCAATAGACATTAAAAAGGCTTTGGATATGGTCAAGGAACGTGGGTTGTTCCAAGGCATTTCCCGGTTCAAGTACAATGGTGATGGTTACGATCTGAACGAATCGTTGCAGCTTGTCGAAGCTATCGGAAAACAACGAAACCCAAGATTCGTGATTGATGATGAAAACCGCTTCACGTATGAAAACATTGTCAAATGGTTGCATTGCGACCCGACAATGAAAGCGATTCACCCAACCACAAAACAAGAAGTTCCGGGGGATATGTACCGGGGAATATATATCGCCGGAAATACGGGTTCGGGCAAGTCTTGGTGCCTGGAAGTGATGTTGGCTTATGCTGATTTGTTCCACTTCAAAATCAAGTATGGCGGTGATGATGCGCGTATATGGTGGCGAATCGCAAGGGCTGATGAAATCGTGGCAAGGTTCGTTGAAACAACTTCGATTGACGAATACAAGAAAGCAAAACTTCTTTGCATTCAGGATTTCGGGGCGGAACAATTGGAAGCCGTCGCAATGGGCAACCGAATGAATGTCTTGCGAACCTTGCTTGAATACAGGGGCGACCGTTCCGACTGCCTTACAATGATAACATCGAACTATTCGTTGAAGAATCCAACCTTGACGGAAAGTTACGGTGAACGTGTAACAAGCCGATTGATGGAAATGTGCAATTATTTTGAAATAAAAGGAAAAGACAGAAGAAAAATGTAAAAACGAGCAAAGAAGAATTAAAAATGCAACTTGGTGATGATTTATGCAATTATTGCCCTTGGAAAAATGGCGAAATTGACCATCAATGTGATTCATTGTGCGAGGGTACATATTGCGATGATGCTTTTGAAGCATTCATGGATGAAAACCAAGGCTATTTTGATGATGATGCGGAATAATAACTAAAAAACAATATAACAATGAACGGCATTATTCAACAAAATGTGGTCTATAAGACGAACAGAGGAACGCCCGTGACGGATTCCATCAAAGTGGCACAAGTGTTCGGAAAGCAGCATAAGAACATCATGCAGTCAATCCGCAACATATTGGGGTCGGCTGAAAATTCAGCCCACCAAAAATGGTTTTGTGAATCGACATATTACGATGCGCAAAACAAATCCCGCCCGATGTTTTTAATGAACCGGGACGGATTTTCATTGCTTGCAATGGGTCTAACGGGGGCAAAAGCAATGCAATTCAAAGTTGGATTCATTGAACAATTCAATGCGATGGAAAGGATTGTTCAGGAAGTGAAGCAAGCGACCCCGGCTATTCCACAATCATTTGCGGAAGCCTTGCGCCTTGCAGCTTCACAGGCGGAACAAATCGAGCAGCAGCAAAAGCAGATTGAAGCGGACAGACCCCGCGTTTTGTTCTCACAAGCAGTTGAAACGGCAAAACAATCGGTATTGATTGGAGAATTGGCGAAAATCATTTGCCAAAACGGTGTTCCGACCGGGGAAAAGCGGCTTTTCACTTGGATGCGTGAAAACGGCTATTTGTGCCAATACGGGGAGAGGTACAACCAACCCACACAAAAGGCAATGGAAATGGGCTTGTTTGAAATGAAGAAAACCACCATCCAAAAGGCAAACGGCGAAACAATGGTATCAACAACCACGAAAGTAACGGGCAAAGGTCAAGTGTATTTCGTGAACAAGTTTCTATATAATAACCAAAAATCAAATACATAGAGAATGAAAATTTATATATCCGGCAAGATTACAGGCTTGCCACGACAAGAAACACGGCAAAGGTTCGCCGATGCACAAGCCTTGCTTGATGAAGTCGGATTTGATGCCGTGAACCCGATGGAAAAAAGAATGTCCGATGATGCACCTTGGGAACAACACATGGTCAAGGACATTGAAATGCTTTTCAAGTGTGATGCCATCTACATGATGGACAATTGGACAGAATCAAAGGGTGCGCAAATTGAATACGATATTGCAAACCGTCTTGGCAAAGACGTGTGGTTTGAATCCAACGTGCGCCGGGAAAATAAAGAAGTGATGAGGATCCAGAACGCAATCCATGAAGTTACCGGGATGCGCTTTGGTGAATATATCACAAAGTCGCGCAAGCGTGATGGATTCTATTCACGTATGATTTTCGTGTACCATTGCCGCAAGGCGAAAATGAAATTGACACAGATTGCCAAGTTTGTTCACCGCGACCATTCTTCAATGCTTCACTTGTTGAATAAGTATGAAGATGATTTCAGATTTAACCCCCAATTCCGAGAATTGGCAACAAGAGTAGATAATATATTGAATAAAACAAGCAAATGAAACATAAATTTGATTACCGTTGGAAATTAACGGATGCCAACTTTACGAAAGACAAAGGAACGGTCTTTTCGTGCTTTTCTTGTGGGGGGGGGCGTCAATGGGCTATAAATTGGCGGGTTACGATGTAATCGGTTGCAATGAGATAGACCACCGAATGATGTACACCTATTGTCAAAACAACAACCCCAAGTTCCCATTCCTTGAACCAATACAGACTTTCAAGGAAAGAACGGATTTGCCACCCGAATTGTTCAACCTTGACATCTTGGATGGTTCACCCCCTTGTTCCACCTTTTCAATGGCGGGAAGTCGTGAAGATGCTTGGGGAAAGATGAAACATTTTCGTGAGGGTCAGGAAGAACAAGTTTTGGACACGTTGTTTTTTGACTTCATCGAACTTGCAAAGAAGCTGAAACCGAAAGTGGTTGTTGCGGAAAATGTGAAAGGTTTGTCCGACATTGGCAGCGCGAAAGGATTGCTTGATTCGGTTTGACATACCAAAGCACACAAGCAAAAGCGAAGTTTGTTGCATTTCATCATTCCCGCAAGATTACAATTTTGGTGGTCAATCACCGCATTACGTTTGCGGAATGTCAGTTCCACCCGTTATGATGGCGCAAGTGGCGAATCAAATTTGGGAACAATGGTTATCAAAAATTTAGAAAAAATGTATCACTATAAAACAAAAGAACAATGAAATTAGTATTTTTCGACCTTGAAACAACAGGAGTGAACCCCGGCAAGAATGGCATTCATCAAATATCCGGGCAAATAGTGATTGATGGCGTTGTGAAAGAATCATTCGACTTTCACGTTCAGCCGAACCCCAAGGCAATAATCGAAGATGAAGCCTTGAAAGTGGCGAGCGTTACCCATGAACAAGTGATGGCATACCCACCAATGCGTGAGGTGTACAACCAATTTGTCGGAATGCTTGCCAAGTACGTGAACAAGTACGACAAGAAAGACAAGTTCTTTTTGGTCGGTTACAACAATGCAGCTTTCGACAACCAATTTTTGCGTGGATTCTTCTTGCAGAATGGCGACAATTACTTTGGTTCGTGGTTTTGGTCGAACACCCTTGACGTGATGGTTCTTGCAACGGCGTTCCTTGCGACCCGTCGCCCTGATATGGAAAACTTCAAGTTGTCCACCGTTGCAAAGACCCTTGGAATCGAGGTGAAAGATGATTCCTTGCACAATGCGATGTATGATATTGACTTGACGAAAGCAATTTTTGATATTGTAACCAATGGCAAGGGGTAAAACGACAACCAAGCCGTGCTTTTCCAATGGTACGGAGTTTATGGCGTGGCAAGACCGAAATTGTTGCCGTTGTGTCAAGGCGGTTTGGTTCAATGAAAAGAAAAACGATTTCCCGGCTTACCGATGTGCGGTGCAAGGGCAAATCGAGGGGCAAGCCGCCGGACTGTATGAGGTCAGCGAAAGAACCTATAATGCAACCCAACAAAAAGATTGCCCATATATCAAGACGGAAAGAACGAAGCCAAGAAAGAAAAGCGATGGTTCACCGTCCTTGTTTTGAGAAAAACCGGGTATTTGTAGAACATAAATTTTTCAAGAAATGAACTTTAATGATTTAGCGAACAAAGCACATACCAACGCCGTGAATCACGGATTTTGGAAAGGTAGGTTGAGCAACGAACATTGTTTGATGCTTGTAATCACCGAGGTTGGCGAACTTGTCGAAGCAGACCGAAAGAAGCGACACGCCAAGATTGACCGATTTGTTGAAGATGGCAAAGAGTACCCCGAATTTATCGGTCGTTTTGAAGATTGGATAAAAGACACGGTGGAAGATGAATTTGCAGACATTGCCATTCGTCTTTTCGACCTTGCCGGGGCTTTGGGTGTTGATTTCGACAAGATGAACCCTTGCCGTTATCACCGAGCCTTTGACAAGTTCAACTTTGCCGAAAATGCGTTTGCCTTATGCAAAGGGCTTGCCCGTGATGCGATAGGAATTGAAAAACGCATTCAATTCGGTGTTGAATACGTCAAGAAGTGGGCGGAATCACTCAACATTGACTTGGGTTGGCATATCGACAACAAAATGAAGTACAACGAAACCCGCCCGATTCTTCACGGAAAGGGTTATTAAACAAGCAAATGCAATGCACTTGCATAATAAATGTAATGCAATGAAACGTGTAAAAATCACCGAGGACAATTTTGTGTGGCACGTCTTGACGGAAGCGGAAGCAAAGCGGGCGTTGGGGCAAGTCGAGGTTTACGCACTTTATGACGATGATTCGGAAGCATTGGTGAAAAGCGAACAAGAAATTGAAGCCGTCATTCGCCGGGGTGCTTATGTCGGTATTGAAGTAGGATTTATTGACGATTCACAAAATTAAAGAATTATGTTACAGTTAGAAGTAATTGGAAATCTTGGCAATGATGCCGAAATTAAAGAGTTTGGCGGCAAGAAGTATGTTTCAATGAATGTCGCACATTCGGAAAAGCGAAAAGATGGTGGCGAAACCACCGTTTGGGTGTCGGTTCTTTGGTACGGTGAGGGTGGCGCACTTATGCCGTATCTTAAAAAGGGAACAAAGGTGTTCTTGCGTGGTCGCCTTGTTGCGAAAGCATACGTGGACAAGAACAACCAACCGCAATGTTCCGTGAATGTGTACGCCAACGAAGTAATCTTGTGCGGTGCAAAGACCGAGAACAACGCCAATGCACAGGCACAGCCGACCAATGTTGCACCGACAGCCGCCCCAACACCAGGTGAAGATGATTTGCCATTTTAATTCGTGATGCCTTATGGATTACAGAGTGAGAAAAGAAACCGTTGTTGATTCAATGGAAGTGGTGATGGACGAACAAGCGCAAATGCAATACGTGCCAACATCATTCAAAGACCAATACGCGGTTCAGGTGAAAGGATTTTTGAGGTGGCACACCATCAAGACGTTTTCAAAGATTCGTTCCGCCGCCAAGTTCTTACGTTCATTAAAGCAAAAATTGACCGATGAAGTATGACAACATCATTGCCATTGACCCGGACAAGGAAAAATCGGGCGTGGCGTTCCTGAAACCGACCACAAGGCAACTTGAAGTTACAAACTTGACCTTTCCGATGTTGCTTGACTATCTGCAACACGCCAAAAAGGTTCAGGGTGAAACGATGGGATCCTTGATTGTGGTTGTGGAAGCCGGGTGGATTGTGAGAAAGTCCAATTTCCACGAAGCACAAGGACACAGGGCGGAAAAAATCGCAAAGGACGTTGGGGCAAACCACGAAACCGGGCGAAAAATCATTGAAATGTGCAAGCATTATGGAATCGAGGTCGTGCAGCACCCGCCATTGGTGAAGTGTTGGAAAGGCAAAGACCGAAAGATTACCCACGAAGAATTGGTGTCGTTTACCGGGTTGATGGGACGAACAAACCAAGATGCCCGCGATGCCGCTTTGCTTGCTTGGACATTTGCGAACCTACCTATAAGGGTGAAAGTTTGATAAGTTTTTCCTAACTTTTTTTGAAAAGGGGTGTTTCATAGTGATACACCCCTTAACTTTGCAATGAAATCGCAAAATCGACAAAAAGTTATGAAACCAATTGATTTTTCGCAGTCCACAAAGGTATTGCAAAGACCGTCCACGATGGCGGAAAGTGAATGTCAGTCGTTGCCCGTGTGGAACGATGGCAAACAATGTGTGTCGTGTTGGAAAGCGACATTCAAGGAAAGATTGAAGATTTTGTTTACCGGGAAAGTGTGGCTTGGTGTGCTTTCGGGCAAAACGCAACCACCCGTTTTCGTGTCAGGTGAAGAAGTCTTTGAGAATCCCCCATTAAAAGCCCGAATTTTGGCGTTTGTTGCCGAAATCAAGGAAAGTGTCATTGACGTATGGGAAAACGTCAAGGAAGCCACAAAACAGCCCGACAAACGCAAACATTTCTTTGTTGGCTTGGCAATATCCCTTGTTTTGGGGTCTTTGCTTGGTTGGGGGATTGGTTTTACCATTGGAAGCCTTGCCGGAATAGTCAAGGAATGGTGGGATTCCAAAGGCAACGGCACGGTTGAAGTGATGGACGCGGTGTTTACGATGTTCGGTGCAGCTTGTGCAATCCCCTTTTCCATATTGTTTCATTTCCTGATTTGGTAACGTATGGCAAAGATTGTTGAACAAAGTATTGATTCGCTAATTCCCGACAACAAGAACTTCAACAAGGGAACGGAGTTCGGCGACCACCTTATGGACGGATCATTGCGAAAATTCGGTCTTGGTCGTTCCATCTTGCTTGACAAGAACGACCGAATCATTGCCGGAAATAAGACCGCAGAGAAAGCCGCCGAACTTGGTTTTGAAAACGTCCTTGTCGTGGAAACCGACGGCAACACCCTTGTTGCGGTGAAGCGAAAAGACGTTGATTTGGATTCAGCCAAAGGGCGTGAATTTGCACTTGCAGACAATGCCACAAGCAAAGCGAACCTTTGCTTTGATACCGACTTGATAATGCAAGAAGCCGAAAAATTCGACTTTGACCCCGAAGATTGGGGCGTTCCAATGGAGCAACCCGAAGAAGAACAACCCGAAGATGGCAAAAAGGAAATATCCACCAAACTGATTGTTGAGTGTGGCGATGTTTCCAAATTATCATTGTTATTCAGCGAGTTACAAGATAGGGGCTTTAAGTGTGAGTTGAAAGAATAAGTAATAATTGTAGCAAAATCAACCTAAAAAAGAGTTTTGACAATGGCAAAGTTCAGTAAAAAAACGGTGGAAAAGATTGTTGGGCTTATCAAGTCCGACACATACACCATTGCCGAAATTTGCCGCCAAGTGGGAATAACGCCGAAAACATACCATCAATGGGTGAACGATTACCCCGACTTTGCCGATGCTATCGAGCAAGCCAAGGACGAAAGAATGCAAGCGATGGTGATTGAAGCGAAAAAATCCTTGATGAAAAAGATTCAGGGTTACGAAGTAACGGAAACCAAGGTTGTAACCGTTCCCGGCACGAAAAAGGACGAAAAGGGCAACCCGAAACCCATTATCAAGGAGCAAACGACAACCAAGAAGTACATTCAGCCCGACACGGCGGCAATTATATTCACATTGACCAACGGCGACCCGGAACATTGGCGAAATAGACAATCCACCGAGGTAACAGGCAAGGACGGCAAAGACCTATTCGCCAACAAGACCGATGAAGAATTGGACAAGGAAATTGAAGAATTGAAGCGCAAATTGGGGTGATGCAGAAAAGGGCGGACAAAATAAAGTTTTACAAGGCATTGAAAGAACGGCTTATTCGTGAAAGTCGTTCCGATTTGTTGCGTTTCACCCTTTCCACAATGCCGACATTTCGCCCGGCAGACTTTCACCGCCGATATTACCACGTATTGACCGACTTTGCAGACGGCAAGATTCGCAAACTTATGGTCTTTATGCCCCCACAGCACGGAAAAAGTGAGGGTTCGACAAGGCGTTTGCCCGCTTTTCTATTGGGCAAAAATCCCGACAAGAAATTGGCGATTGTGTCGTATAACGCACCCAAGGCACGAAAGTTCAACCGAGAAATCCAACGTATCATTGACAGCCCGGAATATCACGACATATTCCCCGACACGGCTTTGAATCCTTCAAATGTTACAGCGGTGGCGGGTTCGTGGTTGCGAAATGCCGATGAATGCGAAATTGTGGGTTATCGTGGCGGATTCAAGACGGTTGGTGTTGGTGGTGCATTGACGGGTGAACCCGTCGATATTTTGATTATGGACGACATTTACAAGGACGCAAAAACGGCTTGGTCGTCAATTGTCCGCGAAAGTGTTTCCGATTGGTACGATACAGTTGCCGAAACACGACTTCACAACGATTCACAGCAACTTATTGTCTTCACACGTTGGCACGAAGACGATTTGGCGGGTACATTGTTACGCCAACAAGGTATTTACGACCCCGAAACGAACCCCGATGGTTGGGTGGTTGTCATATACAAAGCAATCAAAGAGGGCAAACCAACCGAATACGACCCACGCCAGGAGGGTGAAGCTCTTTGGAGTGAACGCCACAACCTGAACAAGTTGCAGTCGATACGCAAGCGAAATCCGCAAGTGTTCGATTCCTTGTATCAACAAGACCCACAACCACGTGCCGGATTGATGTACGAAAGTGGATTTGTGGAATATCTGATTCGTCCGGCGACAAAGTACGTCAAGCGCAAATGTTATGTCGATACAGCCGACACGGGCGCGGACTATTTGTGTGCAATCATATATGACGAAACCGATGTGGGCAACTACATTGTTGATGTGCTTTACACCACACGCCCGGTTGAGTACACCGAACCCGCGCTTGCAAAGATGCTTACCAAACACCAAGTGGCGGAATGTGTCGTGGAAGCGAACAACGGCGGTCGCCTATTCAAAAACAACGTGGAAAAACAATGTCGGTTGATGGGTAACGCCAAGACCAAGTTTTCAGCATTCCACCAAACCGAGAACAAGGACACACGCATTTACCAACATTCGGCAATGGTGCAGAACCTCACGTTTATGCCCCAAGGGTGGAAAAACCTATTCCCCGAATTTGCCAAGGCGATATGCGGTTACTTGAAAGCCGGACAAAACGAACACGATGATGCCCCCGATGCTTTGACGGGTACGATTGAAAAACGTGCAAACCGCAAGAAATCGGACGTGGCAAGTCTTTTTGGATTTTAATATATCACTATAAAACAAATGGATTATGACAATTGAAGAAATCTTGAAGTTAGCAAAGGAGAACAAAGGCAATGATGCCATTCCCGAATTGAAGTCCCACCGATATATCCCGCAGCCGGACACGGAAGCCGCGAACAAGGCTTTGAACCCCAAGTTGCATGATATAAACGACCTAATTAAGCGACCCGACAAGCGCGTGAAAGTCACGGATGATGCACAAGGTGAATCGGCACAAAAGATTATCGACACAAACGGAGAAAGCACGAATTTCCGCACGGTGAAAGTGGCACGTGTCGCCCTTGCACTTCAAAAGTTGATTATTTCCCGCGCCGTGTCGTTTTGCTTTGGTAATGCCCCGGAGTACAACAGCACCCCGGAGAATGAAAAGCAAGCAATGATTGTAAAGGCATTAAGCCGCATTCTTTATGATGTCAAAAGCAAGTCTTTGAACCGCAAAATCGGGCGGTCGATATTTGGTTACAAGGAATGTGCAGAGTATTGGTACACGGTGAAAAAGGACAAGAAGCATACCAAGTATGGATTCCCGACAAACCACAAGATGCGTTGTACCTTGTTTTCCCCGGCTTTTGGTGATACGCTTTATCCATTCTTTGATGAAACCGGGGATATGGTTGCATTTTCAAGGGCATTCAGCCGTAAGGACAGCAAGGATAATGCGATTGATTACTTTGAAACATTCACCGACACAGAACATTGGTTGTGGATAAATGGAAACAATGGATATGAGGTTGCCCCCGGCTATCCAAAGCCCGTTGCAATCGGCAAAATACCGATTATTTACGGACAACAACCCAAGTTTGAAACCGAAGATGTGGATGCACTGATTGACCGTTTGGAAACCTTGCTTTCCAACTTTGCAGACACTAACGATTACCATGCAAGCCCGAAAATCTTTGTTACCGGGCAAATCAATGGTTGGGCAAAGAAAGGTGATTCCGGCGCGGTTATCGAGGGCGAAGATGGCGCAACCATGCAATATGTGTCATGGCAGCAAGCCCCGGAAGCGGTCAAGTTAGAGATTGAAACCCTTTTGAAGCTGATATACACAATCACGCAGACACCCGACATATCCTTTGATTCCGTCAAGGGTCTTGGGGCTATTTCCGGGGTTGCCTTGAAGTTGCTTTTCATGGATGCCCATCTAAAAGTCCAAGACAAATGCGAAATCTTCGATGATTATTTACAACGCCGCGTGAACGTGGTTCTTGCATATATCGGTCAAATGAATACCACGCTTGAAGAAGAATGTGAACAAGTGGAGATTGAACCCGAAATTGTGCCGTACATGATTACAAGTGATATTGACGATTTGAATTATTGGCTTACCGCCAACGGTAACAAACCCGTCATTTCGCAAGAAGAATCGGTTGAAAAGGCGGGTATTTCCAAGGACGTACAAAGGACGATGGCGAAAATCAAGGAACAACACGCAAGTGAAAATTCGTTCATCATTGGTGAACCTCAAATTGATGGCGATGCGTAAGGTCTTGTTTGCAATCCTGATGGTGCTTTGTCTTGCAAGTTGCAAAGAAAGCCCGGTAAGTGGGTATGTTGTCGGGAAAGCATTTGTCCCGGCACATACCACCACCCAATACAATGTTGTGTTGAAGATGCCACAAACAAGGAGTGTCCCCGACCAATGGATTGTGTGGGTGGCTGATTCGTGCGGTGTCCGCCGTTGCCACGTTGATAAACCCACGTCTGACCGAATGAAACACGGTCAGTTCGTAACCTTAAAGGGAACTTATTATGGCAAAGAAGAAGATTAAAGAAGAAGTCAAGTTCCGATGCCGTGATTGTGCCAATTCATACGATTGGCACGACAAGGCACACGATGGGCATTTGATATTGTGCCGTTGCAAACTTGATGCAAAGACCGATTTTGGCAGATGGTGCAAGTTCTTGTCCGACCCCGCGTGTGAACACTTCAAAATAAGACCGAAAGAAAGTTGATTGTATGGCAAAGAAAAGGCAGAAAACAACGCGGTTTTCGATTCAATCATACGATGCCGCACATTACAGGCAAACGGAGCAATACACGCAAGCCGTTGAAGCCTTATTTGACCGTGCCACCGCCGAGATAACAAGGGCGGCGGCAAAAGGCACATACAACCCCGAAAAGCCCTTTTCTTTCGATGATTACCCCGGTGTTAAGTCGGTGATGCAAGATGTAACCAAGCAACTTGCAAGCCGAATGATAACAGTTGTTGAAACCGGGTCGAAGAAACAATGGTTGTTCGCTTGCGACAAGAACGATGGCTTCATTGAATCCATAATGGACACGTCCAAGGTAAGCAAGGCACGTTTGCGAAAGATGCAAGACCGCAACTTGGAAGCATTGCAGACGTTCCAACAACGCAAGGTCGAGGGAATGAACCTTTCACAAAGGGTTTGGAAGTATGTTGGGCAATACAAAGACCAATTGGAATCCGCCCTTGATGTGGGTTTGGGTGAGGGACGAAGTGCCGACCAACTTTCACGCGATGTCCGGGAAAACCTCAAAGAACCGAACCGATTATTCCGACGTGTGCGTGATAAGCGCGGAAACCTTGTGTTGTCCAAAGCTGCAAGGGCATTCCACCCCGGACAAGGTGTTTATCGTTCATCGTACAAGAACGCAATGCGATTGATACGTTCCGAAATCAATATGGCATACAGGGAAAGCGACTTTTTGCGTTGGCAATCCCTTGATTTCGTTGTGGGCTTTGAGATACACCGAAGCAACCACGAACCATTGTGTAAATGCGACCTTTGCGAAAGGTTGGTTGGTCGTTACCCAAAGACGTTCAAGTTCAAAGGGTGGCACCCGCAATGTATGTGTTACGCAACGCCTATTTTGATGGACGAAGAAACCTTTGATGAAAACGAGTTGGGCGACCTCAAAGCGGCATTGCACGGAACAAAATACAAGCCATTGCAAGCAAAGAATGTTGTTACCGATGTGCCGGACGAGTTCAAAAAGTGGGTGAAAGACCATATCGAAGCGCAAAAGAATTGGGGTTCGACCCCCTATTTCATCAAAGACAACTTCAAAGATGGCAAGTTGTCCGAGGGCTTGAAGATTACATTGCCAACGGCTCAGGTTCAAACCGATATTCTTGCACCTTACCGGGCGCAAATCGAGCAAGCAAGACAACAGGCGACCAAGTGGGGATTGTCCGTGCAACTTACGATGTTGGACAAGTATGTTGCCGACAAGGATATTGCAAGCATACAAAGCCGAATCGCCACCATTCAATCCAAAGCGGCACAAATGGAACAAGCCGATGCGGATATTCGCCGCAAATGTGCCGAATGGGGCTTGTCCACACACATTCTTGACGAAGCAATGCGCAATCCTGATTCAAAGAATATCTTGGCGAAAATGTCGGAGTTGGAAGATAGGTGTTTTGAAGCTGAAAAAGATTACAAAAAGTTCATTGCAGATGCCACAAATGCAATACAAGAAGCACGAAAATACAAAATTGACGTTTCGAGAATGCTTAATGATATTGCCACCATTACGGGCGATAAGCGCGAATGGGTGACGTGCAAAGCATCGTATAAGAAAGCATTGCAAGACTTCTTGGATAAGATTTCAAGCGCAAGGAGGATAACACCGACTTCAAGGCAAATGCCTGATGAATTAAAGGCAAAATCAACGTATTTGAATGGTGAAGATTACACCTTTGACAAAGATTTCTTTGATTTGATAGACCCAAGCAAGCCAATACGCCTTGAAATACTTGATTCGGATAGCGGTTCTTATTCATCTTCCGTTGGCGACTTGGTGCATATTGCCGGAAAGAAACGTGGTGCAAAAAGCCCTTGGGAGTGCAAAGCGGTTATTTATCACGAATATGGGCATTGCATTGATGCGCAACGTGCATTATGGACGGATAGCAAATTGATAAATATGCGAAACGCCCAAATTAAGATATTGAAGAAGAAACGTGAATATACACTATATGAACGCAAGTGGAATCACAATGGAGGTGGTTGGTATTACGAAAGAGTAACCAAAACAATGTCAATGGTTGAATATATTGATACCAAGTTGCAACAGTTGCAAGATAAGATTTGGGGAATGAAAGACGAAGTGTTTACAAAACGAGGAATCACCAAGTGGGACGTTTTGGAGCAAATCGGAAGCACCCGCGACACCATCAAATCGCTTGTTGTTAAGTATGGCGATGGACATTCAACGGCTTACTTTAAGAAAAAGCGAATGTCCGAAACTGAATATCTTGCACACGCATTTGAAAACGCATTCTTGGGTAATAGAGTGTTCCAAAAGTATTTGCCGGACATCTACAACGAAATGATTGCCTACATTAGAACATTGAAACCAATTAAATAAAGTAATTTTGCAACCAAATTAGTAAATTATGGATATTGACGTAAAGAAGTTGAAAGGTATTGACTTGTATTATTACCTTACAAGCGAGTATTCGGGAACGGAGTATGCGGAAACCGTTTCATTGTTGATGTATGCAGAACCCGACAGGGAAAAGGCATTGGTATTGCTTGAAAAAATGGTTCAAGATGGGAAACGTCTTGTGGCTATATATCCCGGCAATGGCGATGTTGTGCCAAGGGGTGCGGAATTGGTCGGTGATATTCCCGACGGTGCTTTATATATTGCATAATAAATGGGGGTGTGCTTTTTAGGCAACCCCCCATTTTTGTTATCATTTGTTCCACATACTGCAATCGGTTGGTTTACATACTTGGAAACGATTGTTTTTGTCCGCCAAGTGTTGCCCGGTATTGGCGCAAATGTATTTGTTCACGCCAATATCAAGAACGCAATGTTGGCACGTCCAACAGCATTCAAACTTGAACTTATCGTTTCCCATTGTTTCGGTTTGTTTTCTTTCGGTGGATAGTTCCACGGTAAATGATGCACTTGTTGTTGCGATATGGCTTTGAATCCGTTATTCCATACGCCCACAACCGAGATTTCGACACGCCCAAGTCAAGGGGTGTGAACTTGTCGAATATCGCGGTGATAGAACCGAAATAATGGTGGTTGTCGTCGCCAAAGCAAACGTGATATATGGTTGTTCCGTTCATAATCATTTTATTCTATAAACACGTACACCATCGTTGATTTTCCTTGTTGTAAATTGCCATTCGGGCGCGTTTCTTTTGCACCACGATTTTGCGTTTTGAATCAATAAGGCTTGCTTTTTATAGGAATAACCATCAATAAAAAACGAATCCCCAACGCGCATTGAAGCCCAAGGATATTTTGTTTTGTTTCCCTGAACAACTTTGCAATAATGTTTTGGGACAAGACAATGTTGTTGCATTTCCATATTACTTCAAGTTAAAATCAAACCATTCTTTGGGCGAATTGAACGCCGCCTTTTTCACTTGGCGATAAAACGCCTTGTTCAGTTTGCGAAGCCTTGCCAAACATTCGTGGGGATTCCAACGGAAGTCCGGCATTACTTCATTGTTCGCGGCGTAAATACCGCCTTGTTTTGGCTCAAAATGAGCAAAGGCAACCAAGTGTCCATCTTTGACGAAAACAATGTCTTTGACGGCTTTGTTTGGCTTGTGGTGGAGTGTTAAGGACGTGCAACCGTTGTAATACTCAACAATCTTGCGGTGTTGTTCCATTGCTTCTTGCATCTTGCTTGCCTTGTTCTTGCGGAAATCCCACATATTCTTGGCGACCTGATGCCGGAGTTCCGCCACATTGATAGGTTCTTTCCCGGTTGCCACGTCATACGGCAACATTCCATTGGCAAACATTCGTACAGCGCGAACAAAGTTTTCCTTGTCCACCACCTTGTCGTGAAGTTCTTTCACGAAATCCACCGTCAAGCCATACTTGCTTGCGAGTGCTTCAAAATTCATCTTTTCCATTGCGAAAGTAACTATTTTATTGAATATAATTATTAAAACAAGTTTAATTGATGCCCGCGTTTTTTGATGGTCTTTGCATATATGGGGCATTTTTCACTATATGCACATCTTATCCATAGTTGCGAAAGTTTATTGGTAGCAAACGCCACCCGATTGAAAATTGTACTTTTTGCGAAATTCCTCTTGTTGTGGCGAAAAGCGGAAATAAGAAATGGCGTTTTGTACAATAGACACGATTTCAATTCCGGCAAGCGGACGGAATCGGTCGTAAATTGCCACCACGTCAGCATTCAGGACAACGCCTTTGTTGGCGATGATGATGCCCTTGATTTCGTTTCGGATTTCCTTTGTAAGATTCTTCATTATTGCGAAAGGTATTGTGGGGGCAATCGCCCCCGGTGATTAAATAATTTCGTTGATTGTGCGTTGGATTCTTGCTTCAAGTTGTTTCATTTCTTCATCAATCGAACCAAGGTTATATCCACAATCTTTGTTGGCATCTTTGGAATCCGTAACGCATTGGAAGAAACGCGACATAAATTTTTTGAGTTCGTGCAGCTTGGTTTGCATCTTGACCAATTCAAAAATCGTTGTGCAATACTTCTTTGCGGACACTTCTTTGCAGAAATAGAATGAAGATGCAGAGATTCCCCAATTAAACACGGTTGTTGATTCAATAGACACTTGGAAACCGATTGTTTCAAAGTTGTCGTTCTTAACGATAATTGCTTTCATTGTTGCGAAAATTTAAGTTCAAAATTCTTGTTTGTTGCATCGTGTGTTATAGTAACACACTGCAAAGATAGATGTTTTATTTAATATAACAACCATTTTGCAAAGAAAAATGCAATTGCAATGCAAAAATGTTGATAAGTAAAGCACAAGTTCGGTTCTTTCTATGTGTGTGTCACTATAAAACACAGTAAATTTGCCATTGATTTGTTGAACCAATAATATTTATCGGAAAAAATGAAAGAAACAATTTTGGCATTACTGATTGCAAAGTTTTCAGGCGTGCGAAAAGATGGACTTGTTGCAATGGCACGTTCAATGGCGTTACATTGCGCAACCGAAGATGATGCGAAAGCCCTTGTGGACAAAATCACCGATGCGCAAGTGAACGAGTTTGTAAAGGACTATCGCGCCGATGTGGACAAGGAAGTGTCCAACAGTAACAAGGCATTTGAAACAAACTTGAAAAAGAAGTTCGATTTCGTGGAAAAGAAAGTTGAACCCGGCAACAAGACCAATCCCGACCCGAACGGCATTTCCGAGATTGTGAAAGCGGCGGTTGCCGAAGCGGTGAAGCCATTTCAGGAAAAATTGTCGAGTTATGAGCAAGGCGACCTTGCAAAATCAAGGCTTCAAACATTGAACGAGAAGTTGGCGGAGTGTAAGGACGAAACTTTCAAGGCGCAGACCCTGAAAGATTTTGCCCGAATGAAGTTCGACACGGACGATGATTTCAACGAATACTTGAACGAAAAGGTTGCGGACATTGCCACCGCAAATCAAACAATGGCAGATGCCGCGTTGAGCAATTCCGGCGGTACACCTTTATTCTCACAAAAAGAGGATAGCGGCGTTTCCAAGGGCGTTGCCGAGTTTGTGGCAAGCCAAAAGCCTGACAACAATTCGTTTTCGGGCAAGGAACTTTAAGTAAAACCCTAAATTTTCAAAACAATGTCATTGACAATTAAGAGAAAAAAGGACAATCGCGTTGTGAAGTGCATTCTTCACCGCGTTGCGGACATTCCCGGTGGTGTAACCGTATCGGTTGCAAACTTGGGTGGTTCGGCATTGTTTGAGGGAACGCCCCTTGCAAAGGGTGCAAATGGTCTTTATGTGGTTTGTAAGACCGCACAGGTAATCACCGAAGCGACTGCAACCGCAACAACCTATGAGGTGGCAAAAGGACACCACTTCAAGGTTGGCGACCGTTTCGCAACATCGGCTTGCAATGGTCAGTTGATTACAGCTATCGACAAGACCGATGCCGCAAAGGACGTTATCACCGTCGGAACAACACTTGATGCAGTAGTTACCGCCGGAACTTGTGCATTTGAATCAAGTGGCGCAAACAAGACATTGAAGAATACCCCGGTTGCAATCGCGGGTTCAAATCACGATGTCGAGAATGGCGACAACTTGTTTGTTGATGCTTGGGTTATCGGTGTGGTGAATACCGCAACAGCCCCCGCCGTGTGTGATGCCCACAAACAGGCATTAAAAACAATCGCTTATGTGTAACCCCAAAAAGTAAACCAATATGCAGAAATCATTGATGGTTGGGTTGAATGAAAAGGATATGGAAGCCGTAATTCGCACTTACGACCTCAAAGATTACTATTATCCAACCCTTTTCCCACTCAAAGAAACAAATTTCTTGACGTGGAAAATGCTTGAAGCGCAATCGGGCTTGAAGATTGCCGCCGACCTTGTGTCAAGGGGTGCGACAATTCCTAAAAAGACCCGTGAAGCAATTTCACGCATTCAGGGCGATATTCCAAAGATTACAATCTCCCGTGATAAAAACGAAGATGAATTGACCGAATACGACATAATGGTGGCAATGTCGAGCAACAACCCCGACTTGAAAGCCCTTGTGGAGTTTTGGGCGGAAGATACCAAGTTTTGTTGGGACGGTGTGGCAGCACGTGCGGAGTGGATTGCCTTACGTCAAATTTCGCTTGGAAAGGTCAAGTTCACCAATTCCAACAACGCGGCGGTCGTTACCGAATACGATGTTGATTACCTGATTCCATCGGAGCAGAAAATCGGCGTTGCAACTTCTTATGCAAGCGGCACAGGCGCAAAGCCTTTGTCGGTTGATTTCCCAAAGGCAATCAAACTTGGCAAGAAGTTATACGGTGCATCGTATAAGTTCGCATTTATGAACGCGGACACTTTCGAGAAATTCGCTTCACAGGAGGAAGTTTTGAAGAAGTGTTCTTCATACGTGCAGAACGTGGCGGGCGTGCTTGATGCACCCGACCTTGCGACCGTGAACGCATATCTTAACAAGAAGAAAGAGTTGTATCGTGGTTTGCAGATTATCGTAATCGACCAAGAGATTACAATCGAACTTGCAGACGGTACACGTACCACCTCAAATCCTTTTGAGGACGATGTAATTCTTTTCAGCGAAAGCAAGGTTCTTGGAAACACCTATTGGAAGAAGCCTATTGACGCAAAGAAGATGCCCGGAAGTGTTGCCGAAAAGGTTATGCACGGACATACTTTGGTCAAGAAGTATTCCAACGAATCGCCCGTTCAAGAAGTTACCGAGGGAATCGCAAACCTTTTCCCGGCTTGGAATCTTGCGGGTCGAAGTGTGTTGATGCAGACCAACGCGACTTCTTGGAACAAGAACTAACATTCGACCGACGGGGCGTTGTGATTTCGGTTATACCGCCCCAACGGTCTTTTTGCAAGACAATGAGTTATGACAAACAAAGAGTATTTGACCAAATCATTAAACGGGCTTAACGTAAGCGAAGATGATATTGATATTATCTTGGTGAAAGGTGGGCTTGTCGCCGATGATACGGTGGACACAAGGGCTTGTGATGTATCGGTGTACAATCGAATGTCGGTTGTCCTGAAAGGTATGTTGCAAAATGTGTCCGAGGGTGGATATTCCATTTCGTGGAATATGGAAGCCGTCAAAATGTATTATTCCGCACTTTGCAATGAATTGGGCAAAGAAAATGTGTTGGTCGCACGTCCGAAAGTTCGCAACCGTTCAAACATTTGGTGATTATGGCATTCGTGAAACAATATCCACATTACCTTTTCATCGAGGAATCCACCGAATCCGTGCAAGACGCGGACGGCAATTGGACGGAATGCGACAAGTCGCGCAAGTTCATTTCTATGTGCCGTGAGGAATCGGACGGCAAGGGTACGGAATACCAAGTTGCCGGGGGTGAATACCACAAGGCAACATCCGTGATTCAATGCCCAAAAGGTTGTCCCAAAGTAAGCAAAGGCGCAAGGGTGTTTGTTGCAAACGACCCCGAATGTGCGGATGTCCGCATTGAGGGTATTTGCTTAAACTTTGACCCCGCGCAACTTCATTCAAGGCTATGGGTATAAAGGCGAATTTCACAAAAGATGATGTCAAGGCGCGTTTCGATGCGTTCCTTGATGAAATCCAAAGAAAGCAGATTGCAAGGTTGCAAAGACTTGGCGAAATGTGCTTGATTGAAGCCCGGACAAACAAGGGCTACATGATGCAGACAGGCGCATTGCTTTCTTCAACGGGTTATCAAGTCTTTGTTGATGGCGTTGCCGTACACACCCAATTTGATGCCGCAAGTGGCGCACAAAGTGAAGATGCCGCAAAGGGTATCAAGGCAGGGCAAACCGTAGCCGAAGCGATAGGCAAGGAAACAAAGGGTGTTGCTCTTGTGGTGGTCGCAGGAATGAATTACGCAGCCTATGTCGAAGCGAAAGGAAAAAATGTGCTGACAAGCGCGGAACATCTTGCAGAACGGGAATTGCCCCGGATGTTGGAAAAGTTGATAAGTAGCATTAAACGAGCAGCCGAATGAAAAGTACATTTGATACCGATGCGATTTTGTTTGATTTGCTGAATGGAAAAACGGCAATCAAAGGTGGTGTCTATGTGGGCGATGACCGCCCGGAAGATTCAACCGATGAAGATATTGTTGTGAACACGATTGATTTGCCCCAAGACAGTTTGCCGCAAATCGGAACATCGAACATCAACATATATACAGCCGACACAAGCAAGAAAATCAAAGGCAAGATGCAAGTTTCGGCAAATCGAACACGATTAAAAGCCTTGGCAAATGAAGTCATGGCAATAGTGAGAAAGGCGAATATAACAGGGTTGAAAGCAATTCCCGGCAACATGGCTGTCATGTATGAGCCGACAAGCAAACAGCACTTTGTGAACATTCGCATTGATTGGAACATTCAAATTGATTAAATTATGGCAACAAGAACATCTTTAATTACACTCGGGCTTGCTGAAATCCAAGTTGGTGCAGCGTCCAAGGCAGGCACAATGCCAGTGAGTCTTGCAAAAATCGGCAAGACCTACAAGGACACTTGTAAAATTGCCCAAGATTCCGCCGATGTCACGGAGCATTACGAAGAGGGTATGGCAGCACCGGAAGTGCGCAAGAAGTCGCGCAAGATTCCCAAATTGACATTCTCCATCATGGATGCCAATGTGCAAGACCTTGTGGACTATGTGGGCGGTGCTAACATTGGAACATCATCCGAACCTAAATGGGGCTATGACGGTAACGAAGTGGTTGCGAACAAAGCAATCTTTGTCAAGACCGAACAGGGCTTGGACTTTGAGATTCCGAATGGCGACATTGAAGCGGTTATCAATGCCGATATGTCGGCAAAGGGTATTTTCCTTGTTGATTTTACCGTTACCCCTATGGCAGTAGATGCAGGAAAAGCATTGCGCGGTATTCCCAAAAAGAATACGTAATCGGGGCATAACAGAAACCCGAAGCCCCGGAATGATGATTTCCGGGGCTTTTATTTTCAAGCAAAGTACACAAAGAATGTAATATGTTGATTTATAGAAACTTTTTATTTGCAAACAAAATCCATGTCAGAAATAAACAAACTTGAACAGGAGCGCAAAGAGTTGAACACCTTGATAAATAAGGGTGTGTCTTTTGAAGTCAAGGACATTGAGTTTGAAACACACAAGCGATTCTTTGGGCTGATAAAAAAGCACATTCCCAAAGAGGTGACGCGGACATTCAAAATTGAAGAAGTGACCCTTTCAATCCTTGACCGCCTTTCGGCTGAATGGATTGAATTTGCCATTGATGAATCATTGATGAAGTCGGCGGATGGAATGAAACGTGCAAGGGGGCTTGCAAAAGAACACGCGGTGCGTTGTGCAAGAATCATTGCCATTGCCGTATTGGGCGAAAATCGCTTGATTCCTTGCCCGTGCAAGGGCGGAACACGTTGGGTTGAGGATGTGAAAGCCCTTGAAGAATTAACGGCTTTATTCACAAGGAAAATCAAGCCATCAAGATTGTATCAAATATGTGTCCTTGTCAATGCAATGTGCAATCTTGGGGATTTTTTGAACTCTATTCGATTGATGCAGCCGGAAAGAACCACAATGCCGAATCGGATAGAGGAAAACAACGAGGGTTAAACAGTCCCCACGGACGGCGGGGCGCGATATGCGAACATTTCGGGTGGACTTATGATTACTTGTTACACGGCATTGCATGGTCAATCGTTCAACGCATGATGATTGATGCACCAAGTTATGATTTAAGCGATGAAAGCGAGGTGCAAGAAATTGTCTTGACCGAGGACAACAACCAACAGATTATGAACTTTGTAAACTCAATGATGTAATGGCAGAAATTGACGGCGGGGCATTATCGTTCAAATCCGTAATAGATAATGACCAATTGAATGCGGCGATTGAAGAAACCTTGCGGCGCGTACAAGGTTTTTCCGATGCCGTTGTTGGCACGGGCGACACAATGGATTCAACCACACAAGAAATGGTTGAATGTATCGAGATACAAAAACAAGTCATTCAGGATTTGGAAACGACCGTTTCCGATTTGAATGCCCGTATTGATTCAATCGAACCAGGGGACGCGCAAAACATCCTGATTGAACAAGCCAATGCCGCCCGGCAAGAACTTGAAGCAGAAAGAAAGGGTTTGGCAGACTTGGAAAGTCAGTTGAACACCGTGCAACAAGCCAATGCGGGGGCGGCAATGTCCTTTGAACAAGTCCGAGCAACCCTTAGCCAAATCGGTGCGGCTTGTGAGGTTCACGAACAAGAACTTGTGCGCCTTGAAGCCGAATATGAGCGTTTGGGGGTTGAAATGGGCAAGGCTTATTCTTCCGGGCGCGATGATGAATATATTGCCTTGAAGCAACAACAAGCAGCGATTCAAGGTGAAATCCGTGTGCGCAAGTCTTTGTTGAATGAGTTGCGCGACCAATCCAATGCCCTTGAAGATGTGGCAATCAAGATTGAAACAGAACGTGCCAATGTTGAAAAGGCGGCAAATGCGCATACTTCTTTGCGTTCAAAGATTCGTGAACTCAAAGAAGAAATGGCTAACTTAGTTGCAAATGGCATTGACGAAAATTCGGAAGCGTACAAAAAACTTGTAAACGAATTAGGTCGATTGCAAGACATACAAGGTGACATTCAGGCGCAAGGCTCTGTTTTAGCCAATGATGAAAACCAATTTGCGGGTATGTTGTCTGGCTTGCAAGGTGTTGTCGGTGGATTCACGGCGGCACAAGGCGCGGTTGCCTTATTTGGTGCGGAGAATGAAGAATTGCAAAAGATAATGTTGAAAGTGCAATCCTTAATGTCTATCACGATGGGATTGCAACAAGTGGCACAGACCTTGAACAAGGATTCCGCCTTTTCCCTTGTTACCTTGAACAATGCAAAGGAATGGTGGAACAATCTTTTAGATGTAGGACGCGGAAAGCAGATTGCGGACACGGCAGCGATGGAAGCCAACACGGTTGCACAAGTCACCAACACCGCTTCAAAGACCGCCGGAGCAACGGCGGAAACGGCAAAGGCAACCGCACAAGCAGCCGGGACAGCGGCTGCAGAAGCCAATACCGTTGCCCAAGGAGTGAACACGGCGGCAACCGGGGCGCAAGCAGCGGCGGCAACCGCAGGAACGGCGGCAAATATAGGACTTGCCGGAGCATTCCGAATGGTAGGGGCGGCGATTAAGTCAATCCCGGTGTTCGGTTGGATTCTTGCGGGCATATCCGCATTGATAGCCCTTGTTTCCCACTTTGTCGGCAAGGCTAATGAAGCGAAAAAGGCACAAGAAGAATGGTATAAATCGGTTGCCGACAACGTGTATAAGCCCGTTGCCGCGATTGAAGAATTATCCATGAAATGGAATCAACTTGGCGATAACTTGGAAGCCAAAAGAAAGTTTGTCGAAGCAAACAAAAAGGCTTTCGATGCTTTGGGTGTGTCCGTTCTTGATGTGTACGATGCCGAAAATCTTTTGGTCAAGAATAAGGATGCTTTCATTGAAGCACAAATTGCCAAAGCGAAAGCCATGATTTATGTGCAACAGGCACAAGAAAAGGTGAAAACCTTGATGGAGCAAGAACAAAAGTACAATGCAATGTCGGACACCAAAAGTGTTTGGGTGCAAACATCAAGTTTTGGCACGGGTTATTATATTGAAGCCCGGAACACCGAGAAAGACAAATTGAAAGTTGCAAATGATGCCTTACGTGCGGAAATAAAAAAGGGATTTGAGAATGCCGCCAATGCGGAAACCGAGGGCATGAATACCTTGAAGAATGCAAGCATCAATGCAACGCAGACATACGCGGATGGTTCTTTGGGGGCAATCCAAGAAGCAATCCGATTGAAGCAAGAAGCCTTGAACAGCCTTACCAACAATGAGGACTACAAAAAGGCTATGAAAGAAATTGAGGACTTGCAGAAGCAAGCCGACAAAATCACCGGGACAAAAAGAACCATTGGGGGTAGCAGTAAGGGCGGCGGTTCAACCACCAAAGACCCATTCTTGGAAAAGTTGGAGAAATACAAGTCCGAATATACCCGATTTATGAAGTGGATAAATTCGGGCGATGATGTGTTGGTTAAAGCCGCCAACCAAGAATTTGCCGGATTGCTTAAAGAGGGTGCGACATACATTGACTATCTGAAAAAACAACGTGATATTATCTTGGAAGTCGATGTTGCCAACCGTACCAAGTCACAGAACCAACAGTTGCGCCAACTTAATGATGCCATTGCGGAAGAAACAAAGAAAACCGTTTTGGAAGCATTCAACAATGAATTGTCCGAACAATTGACCAATGCCAAATCCGTGCTTGAAATGCTGAACATCATTGAGCAAAAGCGCAAGGAATTGTCCGGGGATGGTACGGAATTAGACAATGCGAAACAAGACGCATTGAATGATGCCGAAAAGAACGCGCAAGAGCAATTGAAAGAGGAAACACAAGCCTTGCTTGATGAATATGCGTCCTACATGGAGAAAAGGCGGCAAATTGATGAACAATACAATGCCGACCTTGCATTGCTTCAACAGAAGCGCGCCCAAGCCCAAAGCGATTCGGAACGTGCCGAAATTGATGCGGCAATAAAAAACCGCACAAAGAAGTATGAAGCCGACACCAAGGGTTCGGGAAATGCCGATTATGATGCGATGTTGGCGGATTACGGTTCGTTTGAGCAACGCAAGCAAGCAATCATTGATGAATATGCCGAAAAGCGGAAAATCGCGCAAGAAATGGGCAATCAAGATATGATTGATGCCCTTGACCGTGCGCAAGCGCAAGCCCTTTCAAAATTCGCCCTTGATGAAATGAAGTTGTCCCCGGATTGGGAATTGATGTTTGGCAACCTTGATGAAATCACCACCAAGAAACTTGAAGAACTGATTGCAAAAATCAACGGTCTTGATGGTGTATACCTTGGCATTGAGTTTGACCCCAAAGACCTTGAAACGCTAAAAAAGAAAATCGAGGAAATGAAAGGTGAAATCCAAGAACGCAACCCGTTCAAGGCACTTATTTCATCAATCAAAGATTATTCCAAGGCGGCGGACAGCGAGAGCAAGAAAAAGGCATTGTCCAATATGTTTGAGAGCGCAACCGGGGCAATAGACCTTGTAAAAGGGTCGCTTGATGCAGTTGTTTCCGGCATGGACAAGATGGGCATTGCAATGGATGATAACACGCAAGCAATCCTTGGTGATATTGGCGGAATCCTTGATGGTGCAAGTCAGGTTGCGCAAGGTATTGCAACGGGCAACCCTTTGTCAGTAATTCAAGGGTCAATCGGTTTGCTTTCATCCGCTTTTGACTTGTTCAATTCCCGTGACCGCAAGGCGGAAAAGCAAATCAAGAAGCATCAACAAGCAATCAAAGACCTTGAAAACGCATACAAGCAACTTGAATGGCAGATTGACAAGGCTTTGGGCGCGGATGTGTACGATGGGCAGATGCAAGCCATTCACAACATGGAGCAACAACGGCAGCACTTGCAAGGAATGTGGCAAGCCGAAGAAAGCAAGAAGAAAACCGACCATGACAAGGTGCGCGACTACAAAGAACAATATGCAGAACTTGGACGGCAAATTGAAGATATGTATGATGCCATTTCCAAGGACATATTGCAGACAGACGCAAAGGATTTTGCCGGGTCGCTTGGTGATTCTCTTGTTGAAGCGTTCAAAAAGGGTGAAGATGCTTCAAAGGCTTTTGAAACGACCGTGAATGAAGTGTTGCAAAATGCCATTGTGAACCAATTGAAAAAAAGATTCCTTGAACAACAGCTTCAAGGCGCGCTTGACCAATTGGAAAAAAACATGGGTTATTGGAATGGTGACACGTTTGTTTTCGATGGTCTGACGGATGCGGAAATTGAATCATTCAAGAACAAAGTTCAGTCCGCCGCCAATAACTTCAATCAAGCATTGGGCATTTATAAGGACTTGTTCAAAGACCTTATGGATGATGAAACGGATGAATCATTGACAGGTGCGGTGAAAGGTGTAACCGAGGAAACGGCAAGCATTGTCGCCGGACAAATGAATGCAATCCGTATAAACCAACTTGAAGCCACGGCGATATTGCGCCAATCCTTGCAACAATTGAACATGATTGCGGCAAACACCCAATACAACCGCTATTTGGTTAAGATAGACCATATCATTTCATTGTTGGAGAGTTCCGGCAACACCTTACGTTCACAAGGTTTGTCCTAATATGTGTCACTATAAAACGAAAATATGATGAATCTATCAAAAGAACTTGCAGAACAAGCCCGAAAACAGGGTATTTGCAAAGAATGGCACGATGAATTGTTGTCCATCAAAGACAAAGACGCAATGGTTGCGATGTATTTGCGTGGCATTGATTTTTGCCTTTCAAATGACTATCCCGGAAATGACTTCATAAGAAGCCATTTCAAAGGGGTAATGGAGAAACAAGGGGTTTTCCTTGATGATGCCGTAAAAGTCGAAAATAAGCCCAAATGCGTGTGTTTGGGGGCTTGTTCCGGCAATGTTGTGGTGGATGGCTTCAACACTTGTGAAGTTTTCGTGAAGCATGATTCGGAAATTGTCATTTCTGCAAAGGACAATGCCTTTGTCATGGTTGATGTTTTCGATAATGCAACGGTGATGATTCATGCACACGACCGGGCAAAAGTGTGTGTGAACAGATATGGCGGTGTGGTGAACCACTTTGCCGATGGTGAAGCGGTCGTAAAAATCCGGGAAAAGAATAAAAAAACTTATTGATATGAATGCGAACAATATAATCTTTCAAATGCCTTTCGATGAAAGCGATGGGGCAACAATTGCGTATGATTACAGCCAAAACCGCGCCGATGGCGTTGTTGATGGGGCGCATTTTGTAGCCGGAAAGAACGGCAATGCCATTTCTTTTTCCGGGAATGACACTTGCGATGTGTCCAAAAGCATCTTGCCGAACATGAATGTTGAATTTACCATTCTTGCATGGGTTCAGGGGCGAGAAGCGGCAATCGGTTCACCTCAAAAGATGATTTGGAACTTGAACTTTTCGGGCTTGAACAATTATGTCGAAGTGGCTATTGAAGCCAAGCCCGGTTCTTGGTTCTCACTTGCCGTTACAAGGCGCGGTGGGTTATACCAATTTTATGTCAATTCATCTTTGATTAAGACCATCAACAATTCAAGCACACTCAAAGGCGTTTCGCTTAATCAAGACTATTACGGCGGTGACTATGGCTTTGGCTTGCTTGATGATGTCAAAATGTATAATGTCGCATTGACACAAGCCGACCTTATCAACGAATTGTCAAACGCAAAGCAACAAGCATACTTGTTGGATGGTGTGGACTTCAAAACGTGGGGTGTGTATGTGTCCGGGTCGGAGGGTATTTTGAACCGCCCGAAGTTGAAATCCCCGGCAAGTCTTTCTTGGGACAATTACCACGGCGAAAGTGTGGATTTGTACCACAAGTTTTACGAAGCCCGTTCAATCACCTTGTCTTGCTTTGTCAAGGCAGAATCGAAGATGGATTTCATCAAGCGTGTATCGGAATTTGAATCCCAATTTGACAAGAAAGGCACAAACCGACTTGTTGTTGATGTCCACCCGATTAAACCTCTAATATACGAAGTCTATTGCAAGGATGCAATCGAGATTCAAAAGGAGTGGTCGGATAAACTGATGGTGGGAACATTCAAGTTGAAGTTGGTTGAACCTGAACCCGTGAAGCGAGTGTTGAAGCACATTCGCATTTCAGAAGCCACAAAGACTTGCACAATCACCCTTTCAACATCCAAACTTGTGAACATCTATTGGGGTGACGGTCAAGTTGATTATGACATTTCGGGAGATTCAAAGACAATCACCCACAATTACACACAAAATGGCGGCTATTTCCCGGTAATAACCGGGTGCATTGAAGAAATCACCGAATTTGAAACAAATGCAATCATTGTATGGGAACGAATTTGATAATCTTAAAAGCTAACGGCGACCGTGTGCCTATGCAAAACAGGCGCACGGCAACGCGCGTGACATCCGGCAAGCAGAATTGGGCATTGAATGCGGAAGATACATTGAATATCACCGTTGAATCACCATTTCCACAACAATACAACATTGGTGATTCAATAACCATGTTCGGTCGTGTCTACAAGTTAAACCGATTACCCAAGGTAAAACGAAGCGGGATGCACGAATTTTCCTATGACTTGGAATTTGAGGGCATACAATATGACTTGTTGCGTGCTACATATGACTTGACCATTGACACGACCAACAACCAATTGCAGGATGTACAAGGTGATTCCTTGACGGGGGATTTGCACCGCTTCATGGTCGTTTTGATTGCCAATGCCAACCGCGTATTCCCTGGCAAATGGGTGTTGGGAACTTGCCCGGAAACTATCGGTGACAAGACCTTGACTTTTGGGGAATCTGACAATTGTTTGTCGGTTCTTCAAAACCTTTGCAATGCAACCAATTTTGGTGTCGAATTTGACATTGAAACGAAAAATGGCATTCACACAATCAATCTGAAAGAACGTGTCGGACAGACTTTGCCATATACATTCAAATATGGCAAAGGTAATGGATTGTATGCACTGAATCGTGACAATGTTTCTTCATCAAACATTGTTACCCGATTGAAAGTGTACGGCAGCACGGAAAACATTACGATGAAATACCGCGCCGACCGCCTTTGTTTGCCCGGAAAGACCAAGGCGCAATCTTTCATTGAAAAGCCCGAAGCCGTGGCAAAATATGGTGTGTTTGAAGCCCGAAAGAACTTTGACAACATCAAACCAACGTACACGGGTGTTGTAAGTGCCATTGTTGCCGGAAACGTGCTTCAATTTAAGGACAATTCTTTTCCCTTTGATTTGAACATAACGGAAGCGAACGGAACAACCAAATATCTTATTGCCGGGGTTGATGCAAAGGTGCATTTCAACACGGGCAATCTTGCTGGATATGATTTCACGGTGAAGAAGTATGACCATGCGACACACACGTTCACACTTAACAAATTGACCGATGACCGGGGCGATGTGTTCCCGTCTGAAACATCCTTGGCATTCCAATTCAAGGTTGGTGATGAATACAAGATTACCGACATTGCATATTCGGAAGATATAGAGCAAGCCGCCGAAAACAAGTTGGCAGAGGAAGCAAACAAGTATTATGACCAAAACAGCCAACCAAAGGTTCAATATGGTTTGACCGTGACAAAGGAATGGTTAAAAACCCTTGTTGATGCAACGGATGATGTGATTGTGAACGTGTTTGCCCCTGGTGATTATTTGCACGTTATCGACAATGATATTGATGTGGACAAGTCCGTGCGCATTAAGTCGTTCACGCGCAACATCCTTGACCCTTACGATTACACCTTGACAATATCGGATATGACCACCAACACGCAAATCATAAACCGTGTTATTTCCGACCTGATAGACATTGACAAGGTTTTGACTATCAACAACCTTAAAGACCCGACAAGGGCGCGGGCAAATTGGCGGTCAAGTCGTGAAGTGTTGGACATGGTTTTTGACCCGGAGGGTGACTATTACACAGACAAAATAAAGCCAAATTCGATTGATACCCTTGCATTGTCCGTTGGGGCAAAGTCAATGCAATTCGGTTTGACAAACACAGTCTTTCAACCCAACTTCAACGGCAATAAGAATGTCGTGAAGTGGCAAGGCGGTGTCTTGACCCATTACACCATCAACGAAGAAACGGCGATGTCTTGGGTGCTTGCTGATGGTCAATTGACGCTTGACAAGGATTCGTCCGCTTACTACATATATGCCAAATGTGCAAAGAGTGGTCAGACTGGAACAATCGTGTTCACCAAGGAGCAACACAAGGTGAATGACGATGCCAATTATTATTATTTTTGGATTGGTGTGCTTAATTCAGTTGATGTCGAATTAAAGGCGCGGTCTATTGCCTTGACTTATGGTTTTACAATGGTCAATGGTCGATTCATCAAGACCGGGCGCATTGAATCGGCGGATGGAACAACATACTTTGATTTGGATAATTCTGAAATTGGCGGGCGCATTGTGTTCACTTCAAACGGTCAAGAAAAGACCCTTGAAGAGTTGGGCAAAGAATCCCTTGATGCTTACAATGCAGCAAGCAAGGCACAGGACACCGCCGATGGCAAAAGGCG
>OHDW01000031.1_pt1 | contig 29033 bp, 44 predicted proteins | sample 1567131 | NCBI WGS metagenome assembly OHDW01 (sample SAMEA3879508, study PRJEB24766) | human gut metagenome | biome: human-associated habitat; feature: feces | place: USA | collected 1985/1987
CCGCCGATACCATTGACTGTGTTTGAGACCGCGTTGACACCGTTACGTACGGCACTGGTAATACCATTCCAAGCGTTGGAAACGAAACTCTTGACGGAATTCCACGCGTTGGACCAAGTGTTCGAGATCACGCCCATCGTCGACGAGACGACGCCGGAAACGGCGTTCAAAGCGGCCGTTATGTTTGCTTTAATACCATTCCAGACCGTCGAAACAAGATTGCCTATGGCATTCCAGACGGCGTTCCAATTGCCTTGCACGCCCGCTAATACGACGGAGATGATGGCGTTGATGACGTTCATTACAGTGGAAATGATCGTCTGAATGTATGGGAAGACCGCGTTGATAACGCCTTGGATGGCGTTGGCCCACACAGTGAATTGCGTTTGCAAGACCGGAAGGATAGCGTTGAATACTGCAGCCATATTATTGATGACCGGGGTGATAGTGCTTATGATGGTCGCACCAACCTGAGTGAGATTCGCAACCAGTGAACCCAATACTGGCATGAATGTTTGGAAAGCCGCGTTCAGGATCGGCATGATCGCACTGCCAAGATTCTGTAATGATTGCATGAACGGTTTCAAAGCCGGTAACAGTTGACTGGTGAACACTTGACCGACTGGAACGAAGGAAGACTGGAATACGCTGCCAACCTGCTGTAAGACCGGCATTATCGACGACGTCATGCTTTTGAAAGCCTGAGGTAAACCGCTGATACCCTCGGCAAGCATGCTGATGCCCTGAGTGGCGGGCCCTTTAAACGAATCCAATATTTGCATGCCGACGTTCACGACAGAAGCTTCCAGATTACCCATTGCACCTTCGATGGTTTGCGTACTGGTAGCGGCTTCCTTGGCCGCATCGGTCATGCCTAAATCCATGACGGCCTTATTGAATTCCTCGGCCGTGATTTCACCTTTGGCCATCGCGTCACGGAAATCACCCGTGTATGCGCCGTTCTTCTTCATGGCTTCCTGTAGTTTGCCTGAAGCGCCCGGGATCGCATCGCTTAACTGGTTCCAGTTTTCGGTGGTGAGTTTGCCTGCACCAGCCGTTTGGGTTAACACCATGCCAACGCTTTTGAACGTGTCCGCGTTACCGCCTGCGACCGCGTTGAGGTTACCGGCCGCTTCCGCTAGGTTCGCATAATTGTCAACGCCGTTCGCGGCTAATTGTGCGGTGGTGTTGCGAATGTCGGACAGGTTGTATACGGTTTCGTCCGCGTATTTTTGCGTACTGGCGGTAAGCTGGTTTATCGTGCTTGTGTCTAGGCCTGCGAAGTTCAGCGTGCTGGCGAATTTTTGTGCCGAGTCGGAAGCTTCGATGATGTCGCTGCTGAGATTGCCTATGGCGTCTACGGCCATGCTGATTCCGGTGGATACGAGACCGCCGATGGTTCCTGCGATGGCGGAGAATTTGCCTAGTCCGTTGGATGATTTGTTGGAGGCCTTGTCTATGTTGTTCATAGAGTCGGAGGCTTCGCGTGCGGATGTTTCGATTTGGTGGCTGCCGGCTTGGATGGTTTTGATGCCGTGTTCCCAGTTGCTGGTGTTGATTTCGGCGTCGAGTGTGAGTGTGGAGTCAGCCATTTATTGTTCCTTTCTGAGCTCGTTTATGATGCGGCTGATTTTTTGGTCTCCGTGTTTGGTGAATGCTGCGGTCAGGCATTCGAAGGTTAGTCGGTATTGTTCGGCTTGGTGTGTTTGTCGGAGGTGGCGTCCTTCTTTGATTAGGGCGAGCATCAGGTTTGGTGTTAGTTTGTTTTCTAGTGCGTCGTGGATGGCTTCCCACCCGTATAGGTCGCCGAGTTCGGCGAGGATGCGGATGCTGGGGGGAACGTGTTGTTTTGTTTCCTGTTGTTTGTATGTTTGCATCCGCTGTTTTTCGGCGGGGGTGAGGAGGCTGTCCCATGAGCGCATTTATTGTCAGCCTTTGATGTCGAGGGTGAGGTTTTCGGCCATGAGTTTGCAGAGGGCGGTCATGGCTTGTAGGTAGGCGAGGTCGCTGCGTTGTTTGGTTTGCGTCATCCATTCGTGGAAGGCGTTGTTTGGGGTCATGAGTTCGGCGACGAGTGGGAAGATGATGTTTTCTGCGGTTTCTAGTGTTTCTTTGGTTATTTCGCCGGTGGAGAGTTTGTCGAGCGCGTCGGCGTTGTCGAGGATGGTGAGCATGTCTTTTGAGCCGAGTGGGCGCATGGTGTAGGTGATGCCGTCGATTTTGATGGTGAGTTGGCGGAATGATTTGCGGGTGTCGATGGTTAGGGTTGGTGTAGTCATTTCATGCTCCTTGGGTGTGGTATTATTGGAGTTGGCTCCTTTATGCCATTGTGTTGACTGATTAGCCCATCATCGTATTGTAACGGTGGTGGGCTTTTCTGTTTTGGTTACTCCTGTTCGATGGTGGGGGTGTCGTCTTCTGTGGAGAAGGTGGCGGCGGTTTGTGCGTTGATGTTGACGGTGACTTGTGCGGTACCGGATTTGAAGGCGATGGAGCTGCGGCCGGCTTTTTTGACGATGAGGGTCCAGGTTCCGTCGCCGTTGTCGGTTACGGTGGATGCTCCGGTTTCTGAGTTTTCTGCGGTGATGGTGCCGGTGGCTCCGTTCGGTAGGGCGGTTACGGCGATTTTCACTGCTTCGTTCACTTTGCAGGTGATGTTGGATGGGGTGGCGATGAGGCTGGTGATGTTGTTTGTCGACGGTTTGATGGTTCCGGTGGTTTCGTCGTAGTAGCTTGGCGTGTCGAGGTCGAGTTCGCCCATGACGACTGCGCCTTCTGGGCTGGCGGTCATGGTGCCGGTGAGGGTGACGACGAATGGGTCGCTGAGGCTGATTTTGAATTCGCCTCCGGCGCTGATGAGGGCTTGTGGGATGCGGAAGTCCTGTGCGCTGGACTGGCCGTCGCACACGTTGTGGATGATGATGTTTCGCGGCGTGTTGGAGACGCATTCGTTGCCGCCGAATCGTACTTGTCCGGTTTCGCCGAGGTCTCCGCCGATGACGCGCTTGAATTTTGCGTTGTGGTAGAGTTCGGGGAATAGCATGCCGAGGAAGCGGACGCTAGGGCAGATGACGTTGAGTTCGAAGCTCATTTCGTCGTAGCTGCCGTTCGGTACTTTGATGGTGCCGGATTGGCTGGCGATTTCGGTGGTGCTTGGGGTGAGGGTGAGCGTGCCGACTTCATCCTGCACATAGTCGGGGGGGATGATCATGTCGTCGATGTAGATGGTTTTCTTGCCGATGAGTGGGTAGGATGCCATTTTTTTCCTTTCGGTTGGCGTGTCTGTTTGACTGTGGTGTATTATGCCGTTTTTATTTTACAGTGTTGTGGGGTTGAGTTTGTAGTCGATTTGGAAGCGGATGCTTTTGACCCAGTGTCCTTCGTGGTCGATGGCGTCTAGGTCGATTGCGGTGGCTGGGTGGGTACGGATGCTTTCGTAGGTGATGTTGGTGATTGGTTGGCAGGTGAGCCGACAGTAGTGGGGGAATGTGTTGTTGATGAGGTTGAGGAGTTTGAGCATGAGTCGTCCTTGTGTGAGGACGTCTTCGTGACGGCTGCTGATGGTGATTTGGTCTGTGTAGAGGTCGCCGTTGATGTCGACCGTGTTCGCGTTGACCCAGATGCCTTCTTGGCTGGTGACGGTGCCGGTGTCGAGGATCGGACTGGTACCGAAGAAGAGGTTTTGTCCGTAGGTGCCGTAGCCTTCGTTTTGGAGGGCTATGCATACTGCTAGGTCTATCATGTGTCGTCCTTAGAGGTTGAAGTAGGTTTTAGTGCGGGAGCTTGCGGTGCGGGCGGCTCGTTCCAGATAGCGGACGGTGTTGGGGTGGAGTCGGTTTTCGTGTTCGCGGATGCGGGCGTATGGGACTCTTCCGTTACCGAAGGTAATCTGCCAGTGGGTGTTTCCGACTTGTTGGAAGCGGCCGCTGTTGCGGAGTGCTCCGGTTTTGACCGGCGCGTTTTGGCGGGCCATGCGGAGGATGTCGGTCATCATGCGCACGCCGCCTTTGTTGAGTTGTTTGGTGGAGAGTTTGCGCGCCCATTCGGCGGTGACTTTGAGTTGGTAGCTCATAGGCTGGTCCGTCCGTAGGGGTTGCCGGTGAGGGTGATGAAAAGGGTGTTGCCGGTGTCCATGTCGTCTCCCCTGCTGGCTTTGGTGATTTGGTAGGCGCGTCCGTTATGGAGTTTGAGGATGAGGTCGGGCCATGCTTCCATGTCTTCGCGTAGTGTTTCGGGAAGGTTGTCCGGTTGGATGTGGAAACGACGGGCGGAGGTTCGACTGCCGTATTCGGCTGGCTGGTCGCTTTCTGTGGAGTGTTTGACGATTGTTTTGATGTCGGCGAGTTTAATGTTGTCAAGTCCGGGGGCCGTGTATTTCCAGAGTGAGGCTGTTTGCGCCTGTGCGGGGAATAGGGTGAACGGGTCACATTGCGGTGCCATATGAGTAGTCGTCTCCTGTGTGGTCTTGGATGTTTTCCCACCATGGTAGGTCGTAGTGCGGGGTTGGCATGCTGAGGAGTCCGCCGGTGTCCGGGGTAGAGAGGCAAAGTTTCCACGTGTCAAGCAGCGCCTTGTAGGGGGTAAGTGAGTGTTCGAGCGTGGTTTGGGTAGGGTTGGCGTAGGTTACTGACACGTCCTCGATACGTTTCGAAGTGATGGTGTCGGTTCGGTCCGTCATTGACTGGTCTGCTTGGATGATGGCCGTGAGGATGCCGGTGAGTGGTGCGGGGAGTCGGTTGAAGCCGTGCGTGCCGGTGATGGCTACCACCATTCCGGGCAGGTATGGTGCGGTAAGTGTTAGGCCGTTCGTGTATTTCGTTTCCGGTGTCCAGCCATCCGATTTGGCGTATTCGACGGAGTATTCGAGGCTGGTACCGTACGTGGATTTCACGTCGGTCACTTCTGAATACCATGATGGCAGGATGACGTGTTGGCCGTCGTCGCCGACAATACCGGTCATAGTGTCCGTCGTTTCGTCGAGCCAGCTCATGCAGAGCATGGCGGTGAGGTCGGCGAGCGCGGCGTCTTTCCACGTGGTGTAGGCGGTATCGCCGACTTGGTCTCGTATGTTGTCGTCTATTATCATTTTTCCTCCGGGGAATCAAATAGGTCCTACCGTCAATTGTAACGGTAGGACCTATTGTTGTTTATTGGCTAACTATCAGTTGGATTTCATCAGCCCTGCGGCGATCAGAGCTCTAATCACTTCTGCCACCGATCCAGTGTCCGGGTCAACGTGATCGGCTTTGGTGATCGAGGCGGCAGGGCCGGCGGGGCCGGCAGGACCAGTAGGGCCAATAGGACCGGCAGGGCCAGTAGGACCAGTAAGGCCAATAGGACCGGCGGGGCCGGCAGGACCGGCAGGGCCAATAGGACCGGCAGGGCCAATAGGACCGGGGTCTCCCTTTGCGCCCTGACCGAAGGCCACCGGCTGTCCCTCGTCATCCACAAAGTTGATGACCTTGACCGTGTTCAGGCTGTCTTCAGGCAACGCCTTGTTGCCGAGTCGTGAGTACATTTCAGCGTTCATTATTGGCCTTCGGTTTGATGACGACTGCGGACTTCTCCGCGTCCAGACCGCCACCTGCGTAGATTTCCTGCAGGTATTCGTTGGTGTTGGTCTGGAGGGCGAAATTCGTGAAGGATTCAACGGAAGTGTCGCCGACGAGCGAATAGTGGGATGCGCTCAGGACCACGCCGGCCACCGTCTTGTCGTCTTCCGTGGTCCACCATTCCGGGGTGATGATCTGGGAGACGCCGAGAGCGCGGGCGAGGGTATCGTCACCGCCGAGGGCGATATAAGAGTCACCGTTCGCGTTTGCGGACATGAGCAGGTCGGCTACCGTGTCCGCATTACAGACGAGGACCTTGTTGCCCTGTGCGCGGACCATATGGGATGCGCGTACGAAGCCCATCAGCGGCGTTTCCTCGGTGATGGTATGGGTGAGGGCGAACTTGTTGCCGGCCCACTCGGAGGACCTGTCGACCGCGTCGGTGGTGATGGAACGGAAATGGGCCATGTCATCGTAGCCTCCGAGCACGACCTGACGTTCGATGGTCTGGATGATGTAGTTCGGCAGTTCGGACAGGATGTAGCGGAGGAGAGCACCCGGCTTCTGCGTACGACGGATATCACCCTTATTCAGGGTGATGTATTTATAGGTGAAATCCGCGGTCAGTTCGCGCTTCACGAAGGACGGTGCCTGTTCCTTCTTCTTGGTGCCGTAAGAGCTGACCGGGTATCCGTGTGCGCGGGTTTCGTTATTGAGGCCGAGGACGTTGCCGCCGATGGTGAGCCTGTCCATGCCGGTCTTGCGAAACAGGTTCCACAGGCCGGAGCCGCGCGTGTTCAAGGAGTCGCTGATGGCGGTGATGGCTTCGGTCGGGATGAACTTGTCCACGTTGGTCTTGTCTACGCCAAAGGAGGCGGTGTCGGCCATGTTGCGGGACACGGTGTCGGCCCATCCCTTATGGAATGCTTCAACGCCCTTGTTGTCGTTGTCGATGAGGGTGCGTTCGAAGGCGGCCATGGCGTCCGGGGAGTCTATCCACGTCTTGCGGTCGTGACCGAAGGAGACGATACCGGACTGTCTGGCCGTCCGGTTGCTCTTGTTGACGATGACGAGCGGGCGCTTGTTTGCGGACTGGACCGGCTCTTCCGGTGCGTGGGTCTGCTGTGCGTCGTCCGGCATGGCGTCGGTCTGAGCGTTTACGGCTTCGGTGATGTCGTCGACTGCATCGGACATGATGTCAGTGATGGAAGAGGTTAGGTTGGTGGCCTCGTCCGGGGAGAGTTTAAACTCTGCAACGGTCCGTGCCAGCTTCTTCATGAGTTCCGGGTTCATGTTGTCTCCATTTCTTTTGTTGATTGCCGTGAAGGCTGCTCGTTGGTCGGCTCCACGATAGACGACGCTGATTTCCACCAGTTCGCTGTCGTGGATGATGCCGTCCGTGCTTGGCTTTTTGGAAAATTCGACGGTGATGCTGAAACTGTTTGTCAGGCATCCGTCTGCGGCGAGTTGGCGGACGCGTTCGCCGTTATCGACTTCGCTGAGCTTTGCCTCGGCCATGAGTCCGGCATCGGTCATCCATAGGCGGGTGATGACGCCTGCTTGGGCGTTGATGCTTGGCTCGTGGTCGATTAGGAGTGGCAGCGTTAGCCGGTCGGATTCCGTGAGCTCGTTCACGAGTTTCAGACTGCCGTCGATGAGCGGCGCTTTGAGTGTGGATAGGTCCACGGTGAGGCCGTCGCACATTGGCTTGCCACTGTTGGCGAGGAATGTAAGGGTGCGGCCTTTTGTTTCAACAGCACCGCTATGTGTGAGACTCTTGCGAATCTTCAAGTCGTATCCTTTCGGATTGGTGTGGTGGTGCTCGTCAGGACTCCGGTTGACGGCGTCTTGACGAGCACTATGATATCACGGCGTCATGTTCGGTTAGCCTTCAACTACTTCGTAGTCTTCGTAGCAGCGACAGTTCGGGTGCGCGTTCGGCGTGACCATGTTTTCGAAGCTGTTCACGTAGTCGTGGCCGTTGATGTTGATATTCGAGTCTTTTGCCATATAGGCGGAGTCGAGTGGTATTGTCGTGCCTTCCATGTGGTGGCAGAAGTCGCATGTGTTGCCGTCACCGGTGGTACGCCATACCTTTTGCAGTTTGACTCCTAATGTTTCACTGAGGTTACGGGCGCTGTATAGGCTGCCGAGTCTCTGGGATTGTACGGTTTCGCATCTGGCGATTAGTTCAGCGTGGTCGTTTCCGAGTCGGTCAAGTGCGTCATGGAGTCTATGTGCGTCCCATTGTTCCTTATCGGCTCGGTTTAGGAGTTCCAGTGTTTTGTCTGTGATTGTTTTGGATGTCGTATGGGCTATCTCCTGTAGGTGGTGTTCGTATGCTGTTCTGACGTTGTCCGGCGGTATGGTCCAGTCGTAGAGTTTTTGCCAGTCGGTTGTCGTGTAGGCCTGGATGTCAACGGCGAGGGGCCGTTCCGGATGGAGTTCGCTCCATGCGGTGATGACTTGTTCGAGTTTCATACCGGTTTTGCGCGCATAGTCGGTGAGGTGGGCGAGGAGGTTGTCTTTTACGTCGTTGACCCATTGTTTGCCGATGGTTTCGAGGTCGTCTGCCAGGCCGTGGCGTGAGCGGTTGGCGAGGCGGATGACTCGGTTTACGTAGGTGCGTGTGGCGGTCAGGACTTGGCTTTCGGTTGTCGTGTTTTTTGTTGGTTCGATGGGTCGTGCGTTCTTTTTTCGGGGGGAGGGGATCGGTGGCGTGGGGTTGTCGGTCCGGCGTAGGGTGAGACGTTTGTATGCTTCCGGTAGGTTGAGTGCTTCCGCGGCGCTTTCGACGGTTGCCCCGAGGTTTACGAGTTGGATGAGTGAGTTAACGCGGATTTGCTGTGTTTCGGCTTGGATTCGTTCGACTTCGGTTTGGGCTGGTAGGTTGAGGTCGAATGTGATGCCGTAGCCGAGTCCGCCTGTGATGCGATCGAGTTCGAACTGCCATTTGTCCCATACTGTCATGCAGAGTGGTTTGAGGGTGTTTTCGATGAAGGCGCGTTCGGCCATTTCGGCGTTGGCGTAGGTTTGCCCGTTGTCGATGCCTCGGATGATGTCGGGGACTGCGAGCGCGTTGGCGAGTCGGTTGTTGACGACGTTGGATACGGTTTGCAGGTCGAGGGTGTCGTTGGAGTTCTGGAATGGTGTCCAGATGAGTTTGCTGGCCGTGCTTGGCTTGTGTGTGGTGGGGTCAACCGGGATCAGGTTGTAGACGATGCCGTTGTTGTTGCCGGCCCCGCGGAAGGTGTTTTCGAGGCGTGCCCGGTTGCGTTGGAAGTCTTCGGTGTTTTCGGAGACGATGCCGAGCATGCCTGCTGGTACGGCGTTGTTACCGAAGAAGCCGCGTTCGTAGTCGGCTATCATGTCGTCGACGTTGGCCCATTTTTTGATTGTCATGGCGGGGCTGATGCCGCGTGTCGGGTCGTTTGGGTGACGGCTGTAGCTTAGTGAGATGGTTTCGTCGCGGGTGAATTCGTATTGGCGGGGGCCGTCGCCAAGGTCCATGGTCACGCGGTGGTACCAGTCGGAGCGGCTGTCGTTGTATACGCGGCTGTTTGTGGGGAGGATGGTGTAGCCGGTGATGTTGTTCTGGGTGATGTTGCCGCCGGGGCCTTCGGTTGTCCAGACGAGGATGTCGACGTGTGATTGGGTGAGGATTCCTGAAGCGATGAGTTTCAGGAATTCGAGGCAGCTGTATGTGTCGTTTGGTGCGTATAGGGCGGTTAGCGCGGCTGGTGCCGGTTCGAGTTTGCGTCCGTCGGTGGTGACTGCGTAGGGGACGATGGTGCTGAAGCGTTGGGCGATGGCGTTGACGTAGGGGAAGATGTTGTCGTAGGTATCGTGCATCGGGATGGTGTTGCCCCCGAGTGGCTGCCATGTGTTGCCGCCTGCCGGTGTGGGGGTGTTGTGTGGGGCGTCGGTTCGACCGAAGGCGCTCGTGAAGCCAGCGCGGATGTTGTTGAGTAAGGCCATTTTGTCCTCGATTTACTAGTAGGATTGCGTGTTTTCAGTATATTACCTGTTAGGTCAGCAGACCATAACGTCCCATGATGGGAGTCTCGGCGGCTCGTAGCATGCGAGGAGCAGGCTGTCTGCCAAGTCCGGACTTCCGAGGTTCATGGCGTCTTTGTAGTCTTGTTTGCTTTCGATTTGACGTTGGTTGCGGCTGTTTATATGCCATTTGCGTGTGGTCAGTTCAGTGGTGAGCTTGGCTAGGTCTGGTATTCGCGGGTTGATGCTGAGCTGGGGGAGCATGGTTGCGAAGTCGAACCAGAGTTCGGATGCGATGTTGGGGTATTGCGGATCTTTCGGTTTGCCGGCGTAGTTGACGCCGGTTACCGGTAGTCCCCATGATTTGAGTAGGTCGGTGAGGCCTCCGCCTACTCCGGTGTCGTCGATTCGAATGTCGATTGGCTTGTGTTGTGAGGCGTGGAGTCTGATTCTTTCGGCGGTTTCGACGATGCTTGTGTGTGTCCATGATTCGAGGGTTTCGATATGGTTGCCTCGTTTGATGGTGAGGGCCGTGCGGTCGTTGCCGTATCGTGCGACGTCGACACCGAAGGTGACGGGGCCGTCCGTTGGCGTACGGTGGAGGGATTCGTTGAGCATGGCGTCGTTGATGAGCTGGTTGTCGGTATCGGCGTATGGGAGGCCGAGCCAGACGTGTCCGTAGTCGGCTGTTTGTTTGTCGGCTTCGATCATGTCGAGAACGTCTTGGCTGATGAGGCGGCGTACGTCCTCGTATGTGGTGTGCCAGTGGCGTGTCTGGCGTAGGCGTTCTTTGGAGTCCGTGGTGATGAAGTATGTCCAGACCGGGTCGTGGCTGGTGAGCGGATTCCATGTGAATATCAGTGTCGAGTTGGTTTTACGGATGGTTGGGATGAGTGTCGTCAGGCTTGTCTGGCTGATGGTTTGGGCTTCTTCTATCCAACAGACGTCGATGCCTTCGATGCTTTTTATGGATTGGATGTTGTCGTGTAGGCCTCGGAAGATGAAGCTGCTGCCGTTGACGTGGCCGATGCCGTCGCGCCGGATTTCGAAGCCTTGCAACCCGAATTTTTCGATGGTGCCGGTGAGGAGCTTGTACACGGAGTCGGTGATGGAGTTCTGGAATTCGCGTGCGCAGAGGACAGTGATTGGTTGCACGGAGGCGCGGAGAATGAGGCTTTGCGCTACTGCGGTGCTTTTGCCGGAGGCTCTGCCGCCGGAATAGCAGTAATAACGATATGGTGGAGTCTCCGTGTGGAGCCACCACCATAGGTCTTGGTAAGGTTTTGCTATCTGCATGCCTCCAGTTTATGTGTTTACTGGTCGTCCTTACCGTTTTTTGGATTGTCGTCGAAAACTTCAAGGGTGATATGCGGCGGCTCGTAGCTGGTGACGTTGACGTCGGTGGATTGGCGGGCCTTGCCGTCCAGCCTGTCGATGTAGTCGGATGTTACGTGCGGGTCCTTGTATGCGTCGAGGACGTGTTTGATGGCGATTCGCTGCACCATTGTCAAGGTTGGGTCTTTTGTTTTTTCGTTGATTTCCGTCATGGTGAGTTTGCTGAATTCGCGCATCCAGCGTGTGGGGCTGGTGTCTTTGGTCCATGAGCCTCGGTCTTCTGGCCGTTCTTGAAATCCGCCTTTGCCGGTGGGATTGAGGATACCGCCGGTGATGCGGCCTCGATGATCTCTTGTTACGTCTGTCATATGGCTGATTATACCGGTTTACAAGAAAGCCTCTCCGTGTTGTGGGAGAGGCTTGGGTTTAGTTGAGGATGAAGTCGGTGAGGAGTTTCAGGAGTGCGATGCCTCCTCCGGTGACGAGCAGCGTGGCCAGTGTGGTGAGGAGGTAGGCGAGGACACGTCCTACCCAATATCCGAACGGATCTTTGTTATTGTTCATGGTTGGTCGTTTCCTTCCTTTTTACCATATATTGGCGTATGGATCATCGTATGTTTGCGGCTGTGCGGCTGGAGTGTAGCCGACGGATTGTGGTTGCGGCGTGGCCTGCTGCGTCTTGGCTTTCTGTAGGATCATGCTGATGTTCGCGTAGTTGATGGTGAAGTCGGTGCGTGGCTGGCCGTTACGGTCGGTTCCTGTGGACCATTTCAGGTCGCCCTCGACTCTGACTGGTGTGCCTTTGTGCAGTGATTGCAGGTAGGTGGCTGCGAGCCTTTGGTCGTATTCGAAGATGGTGGCGAACATGGTGTCGTGGTCGATCCACTGTTGCGTGTTCTTGTCTTTGTGGCTTCCGTTGGCGGCTACGCGGATGAGACAGTATGGCGTGCCGTTCTTGTTTTGCTTCTGTTCTGGTTCGGCGACGAGTCGTGCTTTCGGGAGGATGATGTGTGGATCGTTCATTTTGAGGTGTTCTTTTCTTTCTGTTAGTCGTTGACGGTTTCGAGGGTTTTAGCTAGGAGGGTTTCGCCGAGTCGCTTGTGGAGGAGTGCCAAACCTTTTCTCGTGACTCGTACGGTGGGCGGGAAGGCGAATTTCGTGCCGTCCGGCTTGGTTCCGTGCTTCTGCGACATGACCATTACGAGGTGTCCGGCCGTGACGTGTCTTGCTGTGGCATGCCATGAACCATTGGCTTTGTAGATCCAGCCGTTGTTGCTCATCCATTCGCGTAGTTGTTTTTCGCTGATTGGGGTGCTGGAGTTGGATAGAATCTTGGCGGCGTCGCGGACGAGCAGTCGGTCTTCAACATTGGTGAAAACGTCAAGTGCTTGTGCTTTTGGCTCCAGCTCCTTGATTTGCGCGTCTTTGGCTCGTAACTGCTGGTTCTTGAGTTCGATGGTCTTCTGTGCGACAAGCACGGCCTTTGCGAGGATGGTCATATCATCGTCTGCGTCCGTGGTTGGAATGTAGCCGCCGGTCCTACGAATCTGTGGCAACACCTCGTGTGTTACCCAACGTTGGAATTCCTTGGCCTCCGGCTTACGGGACTTCATCACGAGACGGTAGAAGCCGGACTCGGAGATGATGTATGCCTGTTGCCGACGGTTAATCGAATCGATGACTTCAGTAGTACTGAACTCATCATCATCGAACATTTTGATGGTCTCGGTTGGGTTGCTGAGGTTAAGGATGCTCATGCAATCCTTAAGTACGAACCACGGGTTACCAGTCTTATCGGTCAAGGTGCGCAGCGTTGCGGTGTTGAATTTGAATGATTGGATTTCGGCGTTCATTGGATTGGCTCCTTTTTGCATTGTGTTTTATTCGTTGGTCTCGTGGCTGTCCTTGTCCGGGATGACGTCCGGGTTGAGGAAGTAGCATCGGCCGACTTTGACCGCATGGAGTCGTCCTTCGCGGATGAATCTGCGGACGGTCTGAATGTTGAGCTTCCAGCGCTTGGCGTATTCGGGGACTGTTACTGTGTAATCTTTAGCGTTCATACGTCCTATCATATATCAATTTGAGTACTGTTACAACTTATGTTATGCCGGTGTGGCGATGGCATATGCCGGTTTTGGGGCGAGGTTTCGGATATAAAAAAGTGCTCACCGGGGAAAGAGCGGGGAACCGGTGAGCACCTATCATGGGATCTACATAATGAGGGCAAGATCCAATATACTATGTTCTTTTCTGGTTTACAACCGTGGTGCGTAACATCCTGTCATCCGTTCGGCGTGTCGACCATTAGAGCATGATATCGTGAGTATCACAAAACAACGCAGGATATAAAAATCCTGCAACCTAGAAAGGTACCAAAAATGAACGAGCAGAACACCGACCAGACCGAAGTCCAGCAGCAGCCGGCACAGCAGCCGATCATCATCAACAACGTGATAGGCCAGGCGGACGACAGCGGCAAGAAGAAGGCCCCAGGTTTCATCAAGGTGTGCGTATATAGCTTCCTTACTTGCGGTATTTACTTCTTCTACTGGCTCGTCAAGAGCCTGAGCGGCGGCTACCGCAAGCGCTGATACGAGCGTAAGAAACACAATACCCACCCGGAGTAGTTATCCGGGTGGGTATTTTTATATGATAGAAAGGCAGCCGGAAAGGGAAACCAAAAAACTCTCCGACATCGACAACTATACCACAGGAAGGAACACGTTATGGAGACCATGTTGGACAACAACGCATACATGCCGGCACGAGCCCACAAAACCGATGCGGGACTGGACCTGCGCACGCCGGTGGCGGTGACGGTGCCGGCGTACGGGAGCGCAATCGTCAACACCGGCGTGCACGTCGCACTGCCCCACGGATGCGCCGGACTGCTCGTCAGCAAGAGCGGCCTCAACGTCAAACATGGCATCACGAGCACTGGGCTCATCGACGAGGAATACACAGGAAGCATCGTAGTCAAGCTTTACAACCACGGATGCGAAGACTACGAGTTCAAGGCCGGGGATAAGATCACGCAGCTGGTCGTGATCCAAGTGGTCTGCGAGCCCATGGAACAGGTTTCCGCATTCATCTCGACGGAGCGTGGCGACAACGGCTTCGGGAGCACCGGGAGATAACCATGGGCTGGAGTACAAGCAAATTCCATGCCAAAAAGACGACCGTGGACGGTATCACCTTCGATTCACGCAAGGAAGCCGCCAGGTATGTCACGCTCAAGGACATGGAGGAGGAAGGCCTCATCGGAAACCTCAGGAGACAGGTACGCTATGAGCTCGTCCCGGCATTTGACGTGGACGGCAGGCATTACCGTCCTGTCTTTTACGTGGCCGACTTCGTTTACGTGGAGGACGGCAAGACGGTCGTCGAGGATGTCAAGGGCGTGAAAACCGACGTGTACAAGCTCAAGAGCAAGCTCTTCGCACGACGGTATGGCATGAGCATCAGGGAGACGTGACGGCTTAGAAATTGTCATAGCCCCGGTTGATCTTGGGAAGAGATTCCCGGACTGGCCGGGGCTTTTTTGCCACTGCCGATGGTTCGTGTTTGATCAGGTGTCATATGCCCATGTGAGCCCTCGGACAATCCCCCCGTACGATGGTTCCCCACCGCTAAAAATTCTATAGCGACCACTGTAAAAGTTACAGCACCTCACTGTAATTTTTATAGCGGCATGCGCTGTAAAATTTACAACTCAATAATATAGATCTAGATACGCTAGGTAGATACTCTAGTAGATACTCTAAAGAGAGAGAAAGAAAGATAAAATCTTTCTTTCCAAAGAGAGAGAAACCGAAACCAGCCTCCGGATCAAGCCTTGATGGCTTCGGTGAGCGTGGCATGGAGCCATGGAACCTGACCTGATGTCTCGAAGCTTCTTCCATGGCTCTGAGCATCGAGGTGGATACCGTCTGGGTTTCGATGCTGCCCTTCGGGCCTTGGTCTCGATTTCCGATCGGGTTAGGGCATGGAGGAGAGTAGGTCCGTGCTTGGCTTTGGTGGTCCTCTTACGGCTTGATGCTCTCGGTGCTTTTTCGGTGCTTGTTGGGTCGGAACGTCGCTTTCTTGCGTAAAAGGCCTTTCTGACGGGCTATCGTATGTGAAGCCTAACGAGTTATCAGGCTTGCCGTGTAAATCGGTCTGAGGGGCCTTTACGTGCGTTCTAGAGGCATGTGGGGTGGAAAGCGTGTGAGAGAAATGCCGTGGATGGATGACTGGGACATGCCGGACTGTCTTACCTTCGATGCTTTTCATGGCTTTGTGGTACACTTGAAGTAACGTCAACATCAAGAAAGGATCACAAATGAGCGTTTACGACACCATCGGCGACAGCCTCGTCGAACGGTACGGAGTCCATTTCAGCGAGGAAGGCGAGCAGAAATCACGCAAGTTCTTCTCAGGCCTGTGTTTGAAGTTCGGCGATGAGGAAGTCCTCGAGGCTTGGGATACCGCATGCAGGAAGTACGACAATCCCGTGACTGCGATTTCGAAGCTCGGAGGCATCCTCTACAATCGCAGCCTCTTCAGCTCATTCATCGAAGAAGAGTGAACACGTCGGTGTGTCGTCGAGGAAACGTGTTAGACTAAAGACATACGCCATTTCAAGTGCCCCCCGCTTGAGTGGAGCAACAATTTGAAATGGCACGAATCCCATTGATTGCCACCGGGGGGGCCGGTAGCAGCCAGTGGGATTCACTATAATAAAGGATCAATATCATGGCCGCCGTCAAAGACAACAACTTCATCGCAATCCAAGGATGGATGCGTACCCAGCTCAACCTCAAAGGCAACGAGCTACTCATCTACGCGCTCATCTACGGCTTCTCACAAGACGGGAACTCCAAGTTCTCCGGCACCAGACGATACATCGCAGAATGGTGCGGATGCTCCATGAAGACAGTCGACAACACCATCGCATCACTCCTCGCCAAGCAGCTCATCGTCAAGCATGAGAAATACGTGAACGGAATCCGCATGTGCGACTACACGGCCGTCCCCCCGGAAACCGCCACACGGCAGAACGACACGCAAGCCCCCACCGACGCGAAAACCCATACCGAACTCACGACTGAACACAACCCCGCCGAACCACAGCCGCTCATCGGCGAACCGCAGATCCCCGCACAACCGAAGAAGCCAGACCCCACCGAAGAGGTCGTAAACCACCTCAACCGTCGTGCCGGCACCCAATACAAGCCCACCACGGCAAACACACGCAAACTCGTCAAGGCGCGCCTCAAGGAAGGCTTCACCATCGAAGACATGAAACTGGTCATCGACAAGAAATGCTCAGACTGGCTCAACAACCCGGAAATGGCAAAATTCCTCCGCCCGGAAACCCTCTTCGGTAACAAATTCGAAGGCTACCTCAACGCCAATGCCATGACGCAAAACAACCGGAACAACAGCTCCAACCACCAGTCAGCCTATTGCGCACCAGTAGCGGACGACGAAAAGCCCAGCTGTTCCTTCGGATGGTGACGCACAATAAGCAGACATCGACCACACGTAAACCACGACACGCCGGTAACACAATGCCAGCGACACGTGAGATAACATTGACACAGATAGCAGAAAGGAGCCACAATGGAAACCAACATCATCGAAAACATACTCCACGAAGCAAGCCAAGACAGCCACTACGAAAAAGGCGACTACCTCAACGAAAACGGCCTCCTCATGTGCGGCAAATGCCACACCCCAAAACAATGCCGCTTCATCGCCACATGGGACGGCAAGGAAAAGAAACCGTACACGCTCTGCGACTGCGCGCGCGAACGCCAGAACGCAGAAGAACAGGCACGACAGGCGCAAAACCTCCGCATCGAAATAAACCGGCTCCGCAAACTCGGCTTCCCCGACAGTGAAATGGCCGACTGGACATTCAACACCGACGACGGAACAAACAAAACAGCCTCCGACATCGCACACCGATACGTCGACAACTTCGCTGAAATGAAGAGGCACGGCAAAGGACTACTGTTCTACGGCCCCGTCGGTACCGGCAAAACGTTCCTCGCGGCATGCATCGCCAACGAGCTCATCAGCCAAGGCCGTCCATGCCTCGTAACCAACTTCGCACGGATCACGAACACCCTCCAAGGAATGTTCGACGGCAAGCAGCGTTACCTCGACGACCTAAACCGGCTGGACCTGCTCGTCATCGACGATCTAAGTGCGGAACGAGACACATCCTATATGAACGAAATGGTCTTCAACATCATCGACTCTCGATACCGGAGCGGAAAGCCACTCATCCTCACAACCAACCTCTCAAAAGAAGAGATGATAAATCAGCCAAACACCGACAAACAGCGCATCTACAGCCGCCTAGTCGAAATGTGTTTCCCCGTTGAAGTTAAAAACGTGGACAGACGGAAAAAGAAGGCTCAAGAAGACTCGGCAGACCTGAGAAGACTCCTTAACCTATAGGACAGGACAAGGCGACACGTGTAAAAACGTGCCGCCTTTTTTGCCCTACATCGGCGTGTCGGACCACGTTTGTGGGTATAGTGTTAAATATCAGGCAAGGAGAACACCAAGCCTCCAAAACAAAAAGGAAACCCAAAATGAACAAGAACGACAACATACACACCCTCTCCGTCATCCTCAACGGATGCCTACCTTACGAATACGACCAGAAGCTCACCGACAACGAAACCACCCTCGCCATCACCAAGGAAGGCTCCGACCTCACCATGTACGTCAGCACCGACGTAAACAACGGCGACGACTTCATAGTGACCTACGGCCGCGACGACCCAACCATGGGCTACTACACGACATACGAGACCTTCCGCTGGACTACCGAAGACGAGCAAATCCCCCTCGACACCATCCTCAAAGACATCATGTCCTGCCTCTGACAACCCATCAAACATAGAAAAGAACCCAGAATGAACCTCGACACCAACACCCTCGCCACCGAAATCTCCAACGCACTAACCGCCACCAGCGAAGACTACACGACAACCGTCGTCGACCTCGACATATACGGCGCCTCCTGCGAAATCACCAAGTACGGCTCAAACAGAAAACTGCACCTCACTCCAGTCGACGACAACCTGATCGACATGATCCTGTTCGATGAGACCGGAAACACGATCGCAAGCGGCACCCTATTCAACGAAGCCGTCACTGACATCACTCCGGAAGAACTCGCCAACCTCGTCACGATCTGCCTCTAAAAGGAGAAACAATGAGCCGCAAGAAAAAGGAACCGGTCATCGTCGACCTAAACGACGCCGACATGATGAACTGGATCAACGAAATGCGAAACAGCCAACCATCCGCGGCTGAACGACGCAAAATCAGTGACTACCGGTATTACCACCGACACAAGGAAGAACGAGCTGAAGCGAACCGCAAATGGAGGGAAGCACACGCCGAACATTACGCAGAGAAACAAAAGGAATACCACAGCAACCCAAAGACCCTAAAAAAGAAGCGCGAAGCAGCTCGAGAACGCTACCACTCCGACTCCGAATGGAGGGAAACGATGCTCGCCAGACAAAGGGAACGCTACCACGCTATGACCCCGGAACAGAGAGCTGAATACGTACGGAAACAGAGGGAGCGGGCCCGCATACGACGAGCCAACGACAAAGCCAAGAAACTCAAAACCGAAACCACCCGAAAGGAACAAGCATGAACAACAGCATCGACCATCCAACCCATTACACCGACCGCAACATCGGCTACGAATGCATCGTTCTCACCAAATACCAATACTTCTGCGCCGGAAACGTTATCAAATACCTGTGGAGGCACAAGTCAAAAGGACACTCAACCGAAGACCTGAAAAAAGCACGATGGTACGCACGACTCGCAGCCACAAGACACGAAGTGACGTACACGACAAGCACATGCGGGATCATCCTGCACAAACTGGTGCAATCAACCGACGGCTTGGAACGTGTCGCATGGTACGGTGTCCGTACCAGCGCATGGCATACCGTCATCAAAGCTTTGGACCGAATGATAGAGGGGGAAAACGAATGACACGCAAACTTCACGACGTCCAGATCGAAAGAGTCATGGCAGAACACTACCTTTTCGACCTTGACCAGCCGGTCAAAAAGACCGCCGAAATCCTCGCCATGGACGAGGACTATGTCAGGAAGATTCACGACGACTACGTCAGATTCATCCTGCCGACAAGGAGAAGCGAATGAAGAAAGCAATGAAGAACCAGATCACCAAATGGTATGAGGCCGGACTGACGGTCAACGAAATGGCCCCGATCATCCCGCAATACTCCAAGCCGGAAATCGAAGCCGTCATCAAGGAATACAGGAAGGAAAAGGAATGGGAACGGTTGACTGGTGGCTCGTGGTCCTAATGATCGCGATCACGATCCTTATCTCCTATAAGGGAAGATAAGAGCGGGAAACCCGACAGTTCACGGCGTGTCGCACCTAGTGTGGCACGCATTTTGTGTTATAGTAAACATATCAAGCAAGGAGCTTGACAAACACAAAAAGGAGCAAACAATGAACGCCATCACCACAGACGAAATCAAAACCATGATGCACGACATCGACGTACGCCTCGACCAGAAAAGCCATTACACCACCGACGTCATGCAGAAAGGCACCATCTACCACGTCGGCGACCACAAATACGTCACACTCGACGACTATGCGCAAACCTTCGAAGACTACGAATGGAGCCGCGACGGTGCAGAATGGGCCTGCTACCTATACACGCTCACCAAAAACAACCCGGAACGCATCGACTTCTACACGCAGGCATACAACATCGGAGGCATGGAAACACTTGAAACGCTCTACAACAACGTAACCGAATCAACGCCAATGACCATCGTCTACCCAATCTACAAGCACTGACAGCCAACACCACAAAAGGAACCCCACAAAATGGAAAACAACAACCTCAACAGGAAATTCGCTGAAGTCCTCAACGAAGTCCCTAACTTCAGCACCGACGAAACCGCACAAGCCGGCAACCGCACCTACAAGTACCTCAACCTCGCCACCCTACTCAAGACCGTCAAACCAGTCTTCGCAAAACACGGACTCGCATTCACCCAAAAAGTCACCTACACCCACGGAGGAGACGGAAGACAAATCCTCGGCACCATCGAAACCATCATTTTCGACGACACCGATCAGATGACGGTCTGCGAATACCCGTTCTTCGTTACTGGAGACCCACAGCAAGTCGGAAGCGCCATCACCTACGCACGACGCTACAGCCTCACCACCATCCTCGGCATCTTCCCAGACAAGGATGACGACGGAGCATACGCACGACAGCAGTACGAGACCGCCGACAAGCCAATCGGAGCCGACCAGTACGCCACGCTCGTCAAGGCAATGGACGCACACGCCATTCCAACGGAAGCACGAGGCGAATTCATCAACGGTACACTCAACCGGCCGGTCAGGGGCTGGAAAGGCATCACCCAGTCCGACATGACGAAACTCATGAACGCCATCAACAGGATGTGACAAGGATAAAAGCCCCGACATGCACACGGCGGGGCTTTTACCATATCAGGAACACAATGGAGGAGGGAAGAAAACGACACGCCGGCATGTTCCCCTACCTCCCCAAATGATATAGTAAGAATATCAACCAAGAAAGGAAGGCAATGAAAATCATCAACCTCTCACAAGCAAACAACACCGACGCATGGCTCAACGAACGCATCGGCCGCATCACCGGCACCAAAAGCAGCAGCCTAGCCCTCGAACCATACACGCCAATCAACATCGGAAAACTCACAGAATCACGAAACAAAGCACTAGAACAATCCAAAACAGCGAAAACACCAGAGAAAACCGCCGAATACTACCAGAAAGCACGAGAATACGACAAACAAATAATCGAAGCCGAAACCAAAAACAAACGATTCAAGACCGGCATCGAATTCTGGAAATTCCTCGCAGAAACACTCGCCGACCAGCCAGACAACGAACCACCAATGGAACGAGGACACAGACTCGAACCGGAAAACATCCAACACACACTATACGAACTCGGCTATCAGCCAGAAACCTGCATCACGGACTGCGGCATCTGGGAAAGCGATGAAGACAATCGCATCGCGTGCAGCCCAGACGCCTACGAAAACGCCGAAAACCCCACATGGGCCATCGAGTGCAAAAGCCTAGGCTCCGCCTACCACCTGCAAACAGTCATCCCATGGATGACACACAATCAGGCCATCGGCAAAAAAACCATGCCACTGGAACTAGTCGACATGGCCGACCGAATCCTACCGGAATACACCCTAGAACAGCAAGCCACCGGATTCGACTTCGTACCAGACAAATACAAGGCGCAAGTGCTTCAATACTTTGTCGTCTGCGACTCCCTCAACACATTGTACTTCTCCATGTACGACCCACGAGTCTTCGGAGAAGCCCGACACCAAATCATCCCCATACACAGAAAGGACATCAAAACGCTAATCGCCAACCACAAACAACGACAACTCGTTACACTCCACCTCGTCGACACCATCTCGAAAATGACAGGAGCTACATTCCAATGACCATCGACACCCTCATTCAAAGCAAAGACATCTACGTGGTCTTCGATGGATGCCCAACCTGCCATCCGAAAAGCTCAAAATACCTCGACGAATGCCGAATGCAAGCACAGAAAACACGACAACAACTACACGTCATACCATCAGGCAGCCAAACGGCCACACTGATGAGACTCATCGCCCAAAACCAAGGACGACGCATCGAATACCCAATGATCCTCACGGACGGCATCATCCGATACGATCCACAGGACATCACCGAAAAGAGCCACAAATGAAAACAGAATGGTGGACTGCAGTCATTACAGCCGGACTCACTGCCGGATACGCCGTCACGACGACGCAACTCTCACCGGGACCCGCATACATCTTCAGCAAACTCAGAAAACGACTCACATCCAAAACCGAAAACCAAGCCAACGACCTGACATCCAGTCTCGGAGAACTCGCCTACTGCGGATGGTGCCTCAGTCCATACATGACACTCCCCATCTGGACCGCAGCCGCTAAAGCCTCCAACATCCGCTTCGGATTCAAATGGCTCACCGGATGGACCACCGCAACAGCCATCGCCGCATACTACAGGCATCAAGCAGAAAGCAGAATCTAATGCACAACATCCCGCAATGCCACGTGATCGTCCTCCTCCATCTGATCGAGGAGCCAACCACCCAAGAACACCTGACCGCGATAGCCCCGAAACTGGGTTGTTCCGACACTCCGCAAAGCCTAAGAAGCCGCATGGTCGAACTTGAACGGGGCGGATACGTCCACCGCGTCGACAGAAACGGCGTCAGCAGCCACAATCGCCCATGCTGGCGATGGCAGCTCACCAAGAAAGGTAAAGACCTCGTCCAAGAACTCCTCGACCCAACCGCGTCAGCCGAAAGGAAATGAGAACACCATGGCAACGAACCCATTCACCGTCACCATCGACGGCAAGGAAACCCTAGTATGCCAGAGCGCCCACACAGGGCTCTTCTACTCCATCCGAAACGACGGCAGGCATATCCCCGTCAGCTATCGTCTCATCAAGACGCAGGTCTCCAGCATGCAGCGGCTCAAATACTGGCGGAGCCGTTACGGGTACACGCAGTCCGACCTAGCCGAAAGACTCCACGTGTCCAGTAAGACCATCATCGAGATGTGGGAAAACGGGTTGAGACACCCGCTCAAGAAATACAGGCAGCTGATCAACGCCGAACTCAGTCAGGACATCTTCCCCGACTGATCCCCTTCCCTACGGCGTGTCGCATCAGTGTGGCACGCCGATTATGATATAGTAAAGACATCAAGCAGAGATTCTGCCTAACATAAAAAAGGAGCCACAAATGGAAACCGTCAAATACCTCACCACCATCATCAGCCTCATCATGCAACAGCCGAAAATCGGGACCATCCTCGACAAGGACGGACTCGACCCGGAAATCACCTACGGGCGAGTCGGCCTCAAAGACTACAACGCGTTCATCAACCTCTACGGCCTACTGAACGGCATCGAAGAAGTCGAAACCACACCAGTCCACGAAATCGACAACGGCATCGGATACGACTTCACCATGACAGCCCCGATCACACTACACTTCTTCTACTGGAAGTAATCCAAAAACATACGTAAACGCCCCGCAGCCGGCCGAACAAGCCAGACGCGGGGCGTTTCACATATCAGAGTCGACTAGCGGCTCACACCGGCATAATGCACTCCGAACAAGCCAGCCACACCGGAACCAACCAGCGCGCAAGCGCCACCAACGACAGCAACCCACGACGGAACACCCGGAACAGCACTCACCAGACTAGCCACCGCACCGGCAATCCCAACCAAACCAGACACCAAATACGCCCAACGACGCGTCCCGGCATCAAACGTAGGCACATAATTATCCGAACCGTCGGCACACTCGTTCGTGATCATGGTCTCCGAAACCGGCTCACCAGACAACACGTCATCAGCCAACACCGCATGCTTAACCATAAACAACCAATCCTTTCAATCAGTGGAAAATAATACCGTCATTAAGACGCTTCTGAAACTCCTTCACGGCCATGCTCGGAGCGGGACCGATTATCCCATCACCCGAAAAACCGTTCATCTCCAACAGGAACCTGCGAACGAACTCAGGGCCCGCATTACGAGGCCGGTCCGTAATACCGAACCGATGAGACATCCACTCAACCCAATCACTACCCGAAGTACCCTCCTCAAGACAGGCGATATTCCGATTCTCAACACACCTGATCTGCCCGGACATGACACCATCGACCGACGTGCCGGCAACCTCCTGAGCCCTACGCATCGTCAACGGCCCCCAAGAACCATCCACCTCAAGCTTCGTGACCGACTGTGTGGCAGGCTGGACAGGCACCGGATTCGACGGAGCCACCAAACCCCGAGCCAAACGATCTAAACGATCCAGATCATACGAGCCCGGACACTGCGTCGCAGAACAATCACGATGACGAATCAAAGGCAAATCACCATACACCGTCCGCAGATCGCGAATAAGCTCGGCGATCGTCTCATAATCGCCATCCGACTGACGAGGATTACACTCGATGCCAATACCCATATCATTGCCCTTGGAACCTACGCCGACCCCATCCCCGGCATTCCACGCACGATCATCAGGATCCACAATGCACGCCACACGGCCGGCCTCGGCCACGTAATGTGCGGAAGCGCTACGAGCCGGACTGCACAAGGTCTTAATGACACCCTCGAACGTCGGGTGCGTATTTGGATCACCCCACCAATGAATTACAATGAACTTGATACCATACGGGCGACCGCTCGTATAATTCGGGCTATCATACCGGGTAATGTTCTCGTAAGACATCATAAAACTTCCTTTCAAACAGTCAAAACATACCAAACGGTAAAAAGAAAACGAGCGAAATCCGGAATCCCAGTAACAAGCAGATAACCGCCTACCACCATGACGCCAATAAGAAACGACGACAAGAGAATAAGAACGACGTTCTCGATGAATTCACGACTCATGCCACCAAGCATACCAAAACACACTACGCTAGACTTAATCACATGACCGAACTAATATCATCCATCATCGGACTCGCCGGCATAGCAGTAGGCGGCACCATCACATGGGCCACCACACGACGCAACAACCTCACCACCGCCTACCAACACCTCGTAGAAGCACAAGGCGAACTCAAAAAACAAATCGACGCTCAAGACGAAAAAATAAACAAACTCATCCGAACACGAGACGGACTACAACACACAAGCGACCTCGAAACCAGCTACATCCGTAACCTAGGCCACTGGCTCTCCGAATTCTGCGAAATAGTCGACGGAGAATTCCTCACACGCCACCCAAAACCATCCCTACCAGACGAACTACGAGACCGCATCTGCCCACTCTGACCGACCCGACATGAAACAAGTGCCATGATCGAACAATCACGATCATGGCACTCTAGTCAGAAAACCAAAACCAGACAAACCCCTAATACCGTCTGGAAATCGGCCAACTCACACTACCCCTACGAGAACCAGTCGAACCAGTCCCACCCCTATTAGTGACCTTAATGGTACCGTCAACCCCAACCATCAACAAACCAGTGGCACTACCCCCATTCTCAACACAAAGAGCAGCCGAAACATCCACCACAGGACAACACGCCGTCTTCACCTTACCTGTAAAAGGCACTTCAGCCCACGAGCCATTATCGATCTGAATACCGGAAACCTGAACAGTACAAGAATCCGCACCATACAAGAGCGTAATACTCCCATTAAGCCAATTAGTGGTGACCACTTCGAGAGTGTCATGCCAGACGCCATTCTCCCTCACATACCGGGTACCGGAAGCCGCCACAAACACTTCCTGCCCATCAGCCGCGGGAAGAGTCTTCAACCTATCCACGTTAGCCACTTCCACCAGCATGCTCTGACGCAACACAGGAACCACGTCAGAAATAACGCCAGCAGTAACATAAGCAAGCACCAAACCGGGAATCGTATCATCGGCAGCCGACTCCGGATACACCTTCACCAAACCACGAGGCTCGCTACCATGCGAATGATTCGGATCCTCCACAATGACCGCAATCTTATAATTACCGGACAGACCGGGAACTGTCACGGTCTCATCGCTCTTAACGGCATAAGTGTAAGACCCGATATTAGCCCACGGGCTCACTATCCCACAATGAGGTCGGACGGTGACCTTCAACCCGTCGATCACACACAACGGGCTCGCAGCACCATACAACACGCCGGAAACACAGTTGAAAACCGTACCATCAGACGGAGCCAGGAACGGGTTGACGACATGCCGAAAATCATCAGCCGTGTAAGCCGGAGCCCCATCCACGGCAGTCAAAGGATGCATGACAATACTCATAAACTACTCTCCAACAGTAGAATTCTTAATATAAGCCTCCTCTATTTTAACAATCTTTGCGGAAAGACTCTCGACCACATCCTTCAATTTATCCACCTCATCCATGCTCTCCTGAGCCAACCGTAAAGCAGCCATACTCAACTTCGGATAGTCAACGCCGACAGGAACATCATCGTCATCATATTCACAAAAGAAACCAAGCCCCGCATCATCCAAATCCTCGGCAATGAGACCGACAACCGGCTGCGCGTCATCAAGTTTCAAATTCAAATCATCATTGAACCAATACACGTGCCATTTCACCCGACGGAGAGCGTCCAACGGGATGAACCCGTCAGCATCCTCAACATTCGCCACTGAACACGCCGACGAACAATCACTACCTAACGTCCCATCATAAAGACAATAAACCGGCTTCCGAGGAGTCAACGAAAGCGTAGCGTCAAACACGCTACGAACACCGGTACCACCATGAGCCGGCACCACCACGATACCATCACCGTCAACATCAGACTGATCCACTCCCACGGAAAGCGAGTTGAAATCACTTTCAACGGCAGCGACACGCGCCCCCAACCGTCCAACGCTCTTACCGACACTAGCCGGCAACTCTCGCAACTGACGACGAACCTCCGAAAACTGGCGGGCGGTCGCATCCACCCCATCAAGCGAAAACCTGAACTTACCTTGCATCATATCCTCCTACTGCAATACGGGCGTAACAGTCCAAGAACCACTGAAATCAATATCGTATCCGACGACACGAGCCTCACCATGTTCAAAACCTTCCAAACGTCCACTATCATCGGTGATATTCCATGCGACGACATCACCCGGACTCCAATCCCGATAAACAACAGGCGCGGCCATCAGATCCAACGTCATGTCAACAGTGTCCGTACCATTCTGTAATTGCCGTAACGCGAACATGGCGTGATCGTTCAACGTTTCCTTCTGCGTAATACTATCCGACACTCGGGCCACATATTCGACGACAGGACGATAAGACTGTTCCACGGTCATCACATTAGACCGCAACTGATCCTCCCCCGACGTACTCCCGACCGCCACGACCATATTCGAACCATAACCAGTCGTGTAATCCTCCACGATCCTGAAAGACGTCATCACACTCTCATCAAACGTCGTGATCGGAGTGACGGAACCTATCCTGTCCGCAACCGTCAAAACCGGCAGATATCTGCCACCATCGACTGCCCTCCATGACGTACACCATTCCGGGCCATTCTGAACATTCGAAAAGTTCTGAAGAACACTCAGCAACGTTTTCTCGGAGGACTCTTCATACGTCCTGTCGCGTAATATCCTACTGGAAGACACGTCCGTCAGAAGCGTGAACCGATGATCCGTGAGCGTACTCGACACAAGATCCTCCACGATCTCGCACTGGTCACGTTTCGAATACGAGTGATCCTTCACATACACGCTGTCGAAATAATGTTCGACGGTCGCCAACGTGAGGGACAGTCCCCGATCCTGCAAGCAACGCTCCCGTTTGACGACGATACCACCCCATAATACGGTCAGTCCGCTCACCAAGACGATAGCCACACCATATGGGATCGTCGCCTCATTCCAATTAGATGGAATGTTCCGCCACGGAACCGTCACCGTCTCACTCGTCTTTTCCTCAAAACGATACGAAAACTTGGAAACCTGCAAGTCCGGGAATTCCGCCAACACGGTTCCACTGGTCAAAGACACCGAAAGGAATTGAAACCCGGCCGTATCCCACAATGCATACTCGCCCAAAGAACGGGACGAGTCAAACCAATCATCAGACAAAACCATGACATGCTCCTTACAAGTAAGCCGGATAGAACGAAACCGTCATACGAGCGTCACTTGAATATTTGCTCGCACTGAAAGCCCACTCGTTCGATCCGGCCACAGCCTGACTCCACTCACGTCTGACGACACGGGCACGAGCCGGATCGAACCCGTCGACCAATATCTCATGGTTCATGCCGTTCACGGTCACATAATGGCCGATGCCGAGACTCATGTCGAAAGCTATGACATGCCCACTCTCGACATGCGATACCTGCGGGTTTACGACCGGACCATCGATGCGAATAAACACCGGACTGGAAGCGTTACCAATATTCGACAGTGAAACATGACCGGATATGATATCCTCACTCCACGTCCAAGACGACACTGAACCACTACACGTTCCGAAACAGTAGGGGAGTGTCATACCGCCAGACGTTCTCGGCAATCCAGACACGCCAGACACCAGTTCAAGCCCGTACAAGCACGGGTCCAAAGACGTCAAGCCAACACTGAAATGAAGCATGTTCACTCCAGCCCATTTAACCAATGGTGCGGACGCTGACGGCACCACTTGCAGTTGACGGGCGATATTCCCAAGTTGTACTACCAGTCTCATGCCAGCAGTGTTCAGAACGCTTTTAAACGCGGTCCACGCGTTCACGCATGATTCGGTACACCGGCCGATGATATGGCCTTCGATACTGATGGTACGGCCTTTCAAACGAGGCAGATTACCATACCAGCCGTCAGTCATAAGCTTTTCACTGGTTTGTAAAGTCGACCCCACACCGTCGAACAAGCCGGACACGTCCTGAAACGTGACATGCCATTCGCACCCATACGAGTCCACTCCGTAGAGAGGGAAATCGTTCAACGTTAACCGAAGGTCACGGGAATCGGGAAAAAACATGCTCATAATCTCATCATATCCTTATCACACGTAACAGAAATTGATCATTCGCACCGTTTCCCGAGCCGCCATCGTCGGATCGGAAGCATTCACGGTAATCGGAGCGGACACGCGAGGCCCACTGTTCTCATTCAAAGCCACCGGGGAAGCCATTGGAGTCGAAAGAGAACCTGACAGTGAGGACGGGAGTAGATCCGATATCATGCTCTGTACCGGTCGTACGGCCAAGCTTTCGTTCATTTCCACGCCGACACCCAAACCGGCGGGGATCATCTTGCCGACCTCGTCACGGAACACTCGTGATGGCGAGTGAATTCCAAGAGCGCCCTTCGCGGCGTTGACGATGCTGGAAGCCGCTCCCTTGACTGCTGCGACGGCATTGCCTATGGCTCCTTTAATGCCGTTGATCAGGCCTTGGATGATGTTGTTGCCGGCGGAAACGAGCCATGATCCGGCATTGTTGAACGCGCTTCTGATCTTGCCGCCGATACCATTGACTGTGTTTGAGACCGCGTTGACACCGTTACGTACGGCAC
>OHDW01000040.1_pt1 | contig 27423 bp, 21 predicted proteins | sample 1567131 | NCBI WGS metagenome assembly OHDW01 (sample SAMEA3879508, study PRJEB24766) | human gut metagenome | biome: human-associated habitat; feature: feces | place: USA | collected 1985/1987
CGAACACATCGTAAGGCTGCTTGGTCCAGAAGTAACCGTCTACATTATATATAGGTACGCTTTTCACATTGGCTTTCTTCATCAGTTCTTCAGCAGACATAGCACGCAGGTCCTTGATGTCCTTACAACCAATCTTTTTAGTCAATTGCAAGCCCTTAGCCTCAGCTTCTTTAAGCGTAGGAACCTTCTTCATTCCTATCACCGAACCGCTTGATCCCATTGCCTGGGCGAACAGTCCTTGGCATAAAGGCGATGCCATAAGTGCGCTTACCGACATCGAGCCAGCCGACTCGCCTACGATGGTGATGCGATTAGGGTCGCCACCGAACGCAGCAATGTTGTCCTTTACCCATTTAATGGCAGCCACCTGATCGAGGAAGCCATAATTGCCTGAGCCTTTGTATGTGGTCTCCTTAGAGAGCTGCGGATGAGCGAAGTAGCCGAAGATGCCCTCACGATAGTTGGCTGTTATGGAGATAATGCCCTTACGAGCCATGGCATCACCGGCATAGCGAGGTTCGCTGCCACTGCCAGCCATCAGTCCGCCACCATTAAAATAGATAAGAACCGGCAGGTGCTCGTCCATTGTCTTTGCAGGAGTCCAGATATTAAGATACAGACAGTCTTCACTCATCTTCTTCGTACCGAAGTTCATGTCGCCGAAGATATTCTCCTGCATAGGGTTGGGACCGAACTCTTTGGCTTGGCGCACGCCCTGCCATTTCTCCACTGGCTGAGGCGCCTTCCAGCGCAGGTCGCCTACAGGAGGTGCTGCAAAGGGTACGCCCTTGAATGTCTTGATGCCTGACTCGTTGATGCCTTCCAAAGTGCCCTCAGCAACAGCAACTCTTGCAGGTTGCTGTGCGAACAATACTCCAGCGAGTAATGTAAGCACAAAAGTCAAAAATGTTTTTCTCATACTTATTTAGTTTTAATCTACTATCACATTTATATTAAAAGCCGCTGAACGCATACTGACTTTTTGATTAATGACCAAATATCCAGTATGTGTCCAACAGCTTCACATTAAATTAATTATAACAAAATGCAAACATTGCTTACTCGTCCCAAACCAGATATGCCGACACGAGCCAATGGTTCATCTCGTTGCCGTTTATGGGCTGGGCTTTCGGGATGTCAACAGTGAAGGTATGGCGGCCAGCCTTGAGGTCGCCGAGCTCCACTTCTTCAGGAACGACGTCAGTGCCGGGACACCAGTTGGAGCGTGAGAAGTCGGAAGAAGCGACCGGCTCTTCCACCTCTTTCTCCGTATAGCCATTCTCACCGATGTATGAAGCTACGCGCTTCTCAAGCCATACGCCCGTAGCAGGATTGAAACGGCGGAACGAGGCGCAGTCGTCACGCCAAGGGATGAAGCGCTTCACTTCCTTGCCGTCTACAGAAAGGATGTTCTCCTTCTGCACAAACTCGTCGCCACCATCATGACCGCCATGACCGGTAACAATATACTTCAGGCGGACATTGCGTGCTCCCTTCGGAAGAACGAAGTCGGTGGTTATGGGCTTGCGTGCGAAGATGTCGGGATATTCCTGACCGATGTAGTAGACGGTGTTGAGGAGCGGCATTACCTGACGACGCTGCATGCGGTCGCAAGAAATGGTGCTCTCCTTAAACTGCAGCTCCATGCTTGCAAGATAGCCCTGCTCTGTCCATGTGTCAATAAAGACACCGACGTAAGCCTCATCCTCAAGAAGCGGATAGAGGTCGGTGATGTCCTGCTGCCACTGCACGCACTTCTCCCATTTCGGGATGTAGACGGGACGGCGCTTAGAGGAGAGCGTGTCATTATTGCTGCTGTAGAAGCCCACACCGAAAGGTGTCATAAATCGCATCAGCTCGACGGTGGGCAGATAGTCCTTGCCGGCCACCACGCCTACGAGCTTCTCAAGCTTTAGAGAGTCGACGGCAGGAAACTTGTTCTTGCCTTCAGCTATGGTCATGAGGTTGATGGCAGACTTGCGCGGAAGCACGAAGCATGAGCCAGTCTTGTCCCATCTGTCGCCGTTGGAAGCGATGGTGGTCTTTATGTATACCTTTACATTGCGCTCATAATGGGGCACCTGAATCTTCTTAAGAATGATGCGTCCGTTGACAAGGCGGATTATGCCGTCAGCATCAGCCTCATTAAATCCGGCAATCTTTGTAGGATCGTAATGCACATTGGTCTTGTCGAACACCTTTATCGTGGTGTTGCCCTTCGCAGCAAACTCCTTATGATTGGACTTGGGAGCAGCCATAACGGAGAGCGAGACCATCAGGGAAATAAGAACAGAAAAGTATCTCATCTTTATTATTTACTGATTTTGAGTTTATCAGATTAGTTGCTCTCTATCACCTTTCCTGCACCGCGATACAGCTTGATGGGGCCGTCAAGAAGCACAGCTACAACCGTAATCATCGGGTCAAGTGAGCGTTCGGGTACGTTGATATACAAGTTGCCCGGCACCTCGCTCCAGTAGTTCTTGTTGAAAACCTTCGAGCTGATAATCTCACCGTCGCCGACAACCCACACACGGTTCACTTTATTCATAAGACCCTTCACTTCGATGGGACCGTTGGGCTTGTAGGGAAGGTAGAGATAAAGGATGTCACCAGCCTTGTTGAGTGTGGAGTAACCCTGGAAATGCTCGCCCGGAATGCCAGCACGTGTATCGTAGATGGCTTCCTTATGCTTCTTTGTCCAGCGACCGAACTCCTTCAGTATGGCTACCTGCTCCTCAGGAATGGTGCCGTCCTCCTTAGGACCGATGTCGAGAAGCATATTGCCACCCATAGACAGACAGTCAACGAAAGTACGCAGAAGAATGTAGGGCGACTTATAGTTGGTGTCGGCATGCTGATATCCCCATGAGTCGTTCATGGTCATGCAAAGCTCCCAATGCTTGTCTTCGGGACGTACCACGGGCACACCCTGCTCAGGAGTGGCATAATCGCCGTAGCCCTGTATGCGTGAGTTGATGATGACGTTCTTGTTAGCCTTGCGGAGGAATTCAGACATTCCCTTGGCATTCCATGTCTCAGCCGACTGCTCCCAGTCGCCGTCAAACCAGTAGAGGTCTGGCTTGTATGCGTTAAGCTCGCCAAGCTGGTCGAAGTCGAACTTGAGGAACTTCTGCCAACGTGCAGGATCGTCCTTCACGTCGTAACGTGTCTCTGTACGAGTGAAGTTGGGATAGTCGGGATGCGACCAATCAATGAGTGAATAATAGAGTCCGAGCTTCAGACCGTGCTTGCGCACTTCCTTAACGAAGGGAGTAAGAAGGTCGCGCTTGGCAGCCGTAGCCTTCACGGTGTTAAGGTCGCTGTACTTCGTGTCCCACAATGCCACACCGTCGTGGTGCTTCGTAGTGATGACAGTATAACGTGCACCGCTCTCCTTGATAAGGTCGAGCCAAGCCTTGGGGTCGTATTTGCTGGCAGTGAAGCCTGAGCACTGCGACATATACTGCTCATAGGGCAGATATTTGTTGTGGAACGACCAACTCTCTGACACGCCGTTAACGGCATAGATACCCCAATGTACGAAGATGCCCAACTTGGCATGATCGAACCATTCCATACGCTTGTCCTTCTGCTCTTCAGTCTCCGCCTGTACGGCGTTCTGTGCTACGGCACCTGACGTTGCGGCAAGACAAAGCAGCGAACATAAGATTTGCTTTAGTTTCATACTATATATATTATGATGTAAATTAGATGCTTGAAGTAAGAAGTGGTATATTTGCAAAATTACGTCTTTTTACCTATATATCTTAAAAAAACAAATAAAAAAAGTAACAAAAAAGCAAAAAAGGGGAAATACAGGCTATTTTGTGCAATAGAATGAGTAATTTTGTAGGCTTAATAGGCGGATGGCAAACGCATTCAGCTTGCCAACCTCAAGACATACAGACAAGATATGAACAAAAGAAGTAGCACATCCATTCAAATGATTGCCGACTACGAAGGCGACGTGACAAACCTCTTTAATGTTAATATAGACGGGGAGCTTCCTATTCTTGCAACCCGTAACATTGCTATATTCCCTGGTGTTATCTCACCCGTCATCATAGGACGCAAGCAAAGCCTCAACTTGCTGGACAAGCTGCGCAAACATAACGATGCGGCATTTGCCGTATTCTGCCAGAAAGACCAGGAAGTGGAGAATCCGGAAGGCAAGGACCTTTTCGAATATGGCGTTTATGCCAAGCTCGTGAAGGTGCTGGAAATGCCTGGTCCAGGCAATAATCTCACAGCCATCATACAGGGCCTCGGCAGATGCCATCTGAAGAGCATCACACGCACAATGCCTTTTATGCTCGGCGAAGTGTGCCCGGCGATGGAGGACATGCCGAAGGAAAACGACAAGGAGTTTGCCACAGCCATGGAGGATATGCGCTCCACAACACTCAACTATATCCGCATGAACGAGGACCTGCCTGACGAATCGCAGTTTGCGCTTAACAATATTTCTAATAATGTTATAGCCGTTGACTTTGTCTGCACCAACCTTCCGTTCAGCATCGAGGACAAGGAGCTGCTTATCTCTACGGGAAGCATCAAGGAACGTGTCATCCAGACGCTCCGCGTGCTTCACAAGGAAATGCAGCTACTGGAACTGAAGCAGAACATCCGCTCAAAGACACGCGAGGATCTCGACGAGCAGCAGCGCGAATACTTCCTGCAACAGCAGATCAAGAACATCAAGGAGGAACTTGGCGGAGGCGAAGGTTCGCCCGAACGCAAGGAACTTGAGGAGAAGGCTAAGAGCAAGGCTTGGCCGGAAGAGGTGGACAAGATATTCAGAAAGGAGCTTGACAAGCTGGATATGTTTAATCCGCAAAGCCCGGAGTACAGCATACAGTATAACTATCTCCAGACAATGACAAACCTCCCTTGGGGAGAGTATACCAAGGACAACCTCGACCTCAAGCGTGCACAGCGCATACTTAACCATGACCACTACGGTATGGAGAAGGTGAAGGAGCGTATCCTCGAATATATGGCTGTACTGAAGCTGAGAGGCGACCTCAAGTCGCCCATCATCTGCCTCTACGGCCCTCCGGGAGTGGGTAAGACCAGCCTCGGAAAGAGCATCGCAGCGGCAATGAAGCGCAAGTATGTGCGCATGTCATTGGGTGGTCTGCACGACGAGTCGGAGATTCGCGGACACCGCCGTACATACGTAGGTGCCATGCCGGGACGTATAATAAAGAACATACAGAAGGCAGGTTCAGCTAATCCCGTATTCATTCTTGACGAGATTGACAAGGTTACGCAGAACACCATCAACGGCGACCCGTCATCGGCTCTGCTTGAGGTGCTCGACCCTGAGCAGAACAACGCCTTCCACGACAACTACCTTGACGTGGACTTCGACCTCTCTAAGGTGCTCTTCATTGCCACAGCCAACGATCTCGGCTCAATTCCGCGTCCATTGCTCGACCGTATGGAGCTGATAGAGGTGAGCGGATACATCACAGAGGAGAAGATAGAGATAACCAAGCGCCATCTCATCCCGCGTGAGATTGACAACTGCGGCCTTACAGCCAAGGAGGACAAGCCGACATTCACCAAGGCTGCCATTGAGAAGATAATAGAGCAGTATACGAGAGAGAGCGGTGTAAGACAGCTTGAGAAGCAGGTGAACAAGGCTCTGCGCAAGCTCGCATACAAGAAGGCTCTCGACGACGTGCTCCCATACGAGAAGATCACCCCCAACGAGATAGAGGACCTGCTCGGCAAACCGCCATTCTATCGCGACACCTATCAGGGCAACGATTACGCCGGTGTAGTAACGGGTCTGGCTTGGACAAGCGTAGGCGGAGAGATTCTCTTCATCGAGACTTCGCTGAGTAAGGGCAAGGCTGGCAAGCTGACGCTGACCGGAAACCTCGGTGACGTGATGAAGGAGTCGGCGGTAATAGCCCTCGAATACGTGAAGGCTCACATCGACTCTCTCGGCGTGGACTATCGTATCTTCAACAACTGGAACATCCACATACACGTGCCGGAAGGTGCAACACCGAAGGACGGTCCTTCGGCAGGTATCACTATCGCCACCTCCATAGCTTCGGCTCTTACCCAGCGTAAGGTTCGCCGAAACACAGCGATGACGGGAGAGATAACTCTGCGCGGCAAGGTTCTGCCTGTAGGCGGAATAAAGGAGAAGATTCTCGCTGCCAAGCGAGCCGGCATCACAGACATTGTGATGTGCCAGGACAACCGCAAAGACATAGAGGAAATCCCCGAGATTTACCGCAAGGGCGTAGAGTTCCACTACGTCGAGAACGTACAGGACGTATGGAAGTTCGCCCTCACAGACGAGAAGGTGGACAATCCCATCGACCTCAGCATCAAGGAAGAAGAAAAGAATTAAGTAAAAAAAGAGACAAGAAAAGCAGAAAATGACATTCGAACTCCAACATACAGACAGTGCCTCAGACGCTCGCACCGGTATAATAACAACCGACCACGGACAGATAAAGACACCTATCTTTATGCCCGTGGGAACGGTAGGCTCTGTAAAAGGCGTACATTTCCAGGAGTTGCGCGAGCAGGTGAAAGCCCAGATTATCCTCGGCAACACTTATCACCTCTACTTGAGACCCGGACTCGACACTATACGCAAAGCAGGAGGCCTGCATAAGTTCAACACATGGGACCGCCCCATCCTTACCGATTCGGGTGGTTTCCAGGTATTCTCGCTTACAGGTATCCGCAAGCTTCGTGAGGAAGGATGCGAGTTTCGCTCACACATTGACGGATCAAAGCATATCTTCACTCCTGAGAACGTCATGGACACGGAGCGTATCATCGGCGCCGACATCATGATGGCATTCGACGAGTGCCCTCCTGGAGAGAGCGACTACGAGTATGCCAAGAAGAGCCTTGCCCTCACACAGCGCTGGCTCGACCGCTGCATAAAGCGATTCGACGAGACAGAACCGCTTTACGGACACCGCCAGAGCCTCTTCCCCATCGTACAGGGATGTAAATATAAGGACTTGAGAAGAGAGGCCGCCAAGTTTGTGGCAGACAAGGGAGCCGACGGCAATGCCATCGGAGGATTGGCTGTAGGCGAACCGACGGAGGTGATGTACGAGATGATTGAGGTGGTGAACGAAATTCTCCCGAAAGACAAGCCCAGATATCTTATGGGAGTGGGAACACCGCAGAACATTCTCGAGGCTATAGAGCGCGGAGTGGACATGTTCGACTGCGTTATGCCGACACGTAACGGACGCAACGCCATGCTCTTCACCTATAACGGCACCATGAACATGCGCAACAAGAAGTGGGAACAGGACTTCTCTCCTATCGATCCCGACGGATGCGACATCGACCGCATCCACACCAAGGCGTACCTCCACCACCTCTTCAAGGCGCAGGAACTTCTTGCCATGCAGATAGCGAGCATACATAACCTCGCCTTCTACCTACGACTCGTCACAGACGCACGCACCCACATCGAACAAGGCGACTTCGTACAGTGGAAACGCAGCGTTATTGACAATCTCGGAAGAAGGATTTAGGAAAAAACAGTAAGATGAAAAGAAAGAACATCAGACGCTTTCGCCACCTGCTCCACGTCGCACGATGGTGGGAATCGCATACAAGGACACTAAGGAAGGCAATGGCATGGACTGCACGCAAGCTTGCCTTCCTTAGGGTATTGAATGTCCTTAACCCGCTGAGATACATAAAGATTCTCGACTGGTATATCATACGTAAGTTCATCGGTACGTACATCTATTCCATATTGCTGATTATCAGCATCTCCATCGTCTTCGACGTTAACGAGAACCTTGCGAAGTTCAGCCAATACCATGCGCCTCTCAAAGCCATCGTATTCGACTATTACGCCAACTTTGTGCCTTACTTCGCCAATCTCTTCAGCCCGCTCTTTGTCTTCATTGCCGTGATTTTCTTCACGTCAAAGCTGGCATCCAACTCGGAGATTATATCGATGTTAGCAGCAGGTGTGTCCTTTAAGCGACTAATGAGACCATACATGATATCGTGCGTGCTGATATCCACTCTGTCGTTCTTTCTCTCTGCCTACGTCATACCCCACGGAACAGTGGTAAGGCAGAACTTCGAGTCGATGTATAAGAACAAGAAGAAGAACACCAGTGCGGACAACGTGATGTTGCAGGTAGACCGAGGTACGATAGCTTACATACAGCATTACGACAACAACATGAAGCGTGGATTCGGATTCTCGCTGGACAAGTTTGAGAACAAGAAGCTCGTCAGTCACATGACGGCAATGGAGGCACAGTACGACACCATCTCCGACTCGAAGTATCATTGGACAATGACCAACTGGAAGATTCGAGAGCTGCACGGACTGAAAGAGCACATCACCAGCGGAGCAAAGCGCGACACGCTGATACAGATGGAACCGACCGACCTTGTATACTCAAAAGGCCAGCAAGAGACATTCACGTCGCCGGAGCTGAAGGAATATATATCGAAGCAGATTGACCGCGGTAACGGCAATGTGGTGCAATATCAGGTGGAGTATCACAAACGCATAGCCTCGTCCTTCGCCTCGTTCATCCTGACAACCATTGGCTTGTCTTTGTCATCGCGCAAGAGGAAAGGCGGCATGGGTATGTATCTGGGAATAGGTCTGGCGCTAAGTTTCGGCTACATCATGCTGCAAACAGTATCGGCGACATTCGCCATCAACGCCGGAGCTCCACCAATGCTCGCGGCATGGGTGCCTAATATGATTTTTGCTGTAGTGGCATACTTCTGCTACAGAAAGGCACCGAACTAAAAGCGGTAGGCACAATTTCTACGTGCCTTACCGCTACGTAAACTTATAAACATTATTCAATTAAACATTACAAGTAATGTATTTCGACGAAACAGAACTCAACGACCATGTGCTTGACGCACTATATGATATGCGTTTCGACAAATGCACACCTATTCAGGAAAAGTGTATTCCCCCAATCCTTGAGGGACGCGACCTCCTCGGTGTAGCACAGACCGGAACGGGAAAGACAGCTGCTTATCTCCTTCCTATCCTCTCGAAGCTGGACGACGGAGGATATCCAAAGGATGCCATCAACTGCGTGATTATGAGTCCGACACGAGAACTGGCACAGCAGATTGACCAGGCTATGCAGGGCTTCGGCTATTATCTCTCAGGAGTAAGCAGCGTGGCTGTGTATGGTGGTAACGACGGCAACCGCTATGATCAGGAACTAAAGAGCTTCCAGATGGGAGCCGATGTGGTTATCGCTACACCCGGACGACTCATTAGTCATATTTCGCTCGGTAGCGCCGACCTCAGCAAGGTGAGCTTCTTCGTACTCGACGAGGCTGACCGCATGCTGGACATGGGCTTCTCTGAGGACATCAAGATGATAGCAAGCAAGCTGCCCACCGATTGCCAGACCATCATGTTCTCCGCCACTATGCCGGAGAAGATAGAAGAACTGGCAAAGACTCTGCTTAAGAATCCGGTGGAAGTGAAGATTGCCGTCAGCCGTCCTGCAGAGAAAATCAAGCAGAGCGCTTATGTCTGCTACGAAACACAGAAGATCGGCATCATTAAGGACCTTTTCAGAAAAGGCGACCTCAACCGCGTGATTATCTTCTCAGGAAAGAAGCAGAAGGTGAAGGCCATCAACCGTACTCTGCAGCAGATGAAGATCAACTCAGGCGAGATGCACTCCGACCTGGAGCAGGCAGAGCGTGACGAGATTCTCTATAAATTCAAGACAGGTCAGATAGACGTACTCGTGGCTACGGACATCGTTGCACGAGGCATCGACATCGACGACATCGCAATGGTCATCAACTTCGACGTTCCGCACGATCCGGAGGACTATGTTCACCGTATCGGACGTACGGCAAGAGCGCAGCGTGACGGCGTGGCAATAACCTTTGTAGCTGAAGACGAAATCAGCAGCTTCAAGCAGATTGAGAAATTCCTCGGCAGAGAGGTGGAAAAGAACCAGCTGCCAGAAGGTCTCGGCGAGGCTCCTGACTATAACGCAGCACGTTCCAACGGACGCGGCGGCAAGCAAAGACGCGGCGGCAACGGTGAGAACAATGGAAGAGGACGTGGCGGCAACGGAAGAGGACGCGGAAAGAAGCGCAACGCAACCAACGAGCAGAACAAGACAGAAGGCAAGAACGCTCCTACAGATAAGGACGCAGCTGCCACAAACGCCAATAACGAAACAAAAGCGCAGGATAACACCAACCCTGAAAACGCTGAGCAGAAGCCACGCAAGAAGCGCTCAAGAGGACCGCGTCAGAAGAAAAACGTAACAGTAGAGAATGGCAACAACGAGGCTACAAACAAGAAGCCGCAGCAAAACAGACGCAAGGAAAGACCTCAGGGTGACGGACAGAAACAGCAGGACGAGAAGCGTCAAACCAAACAGCAGACTGAGCGTCAGAACAAGCCACAAGCCGATCACCAAGACAATAAGCCGCAGGCTGACGGTCAGCGTCGCAAGCAGCGTCGTCCTTCCGGCAGAAACAATCGCAATGGCGAAGGCAGACAGAATTCTGCAAAGACGGAGCAGACAAAGCAGCAGACATCCAACGTGCCAGCCGTGAAGCAGACAAGCGCTATCACACAGATTCTGAAGAAGCCAATCAGCTGGATAAAGTCTCTCGGAAAGAAAAAAGACTAAAAACAGAGCAGTCTAAAATTTTGCACTTATTACTATTTGTAGTATCTTTGCATTATTCAGTGACAATCCGACAAACAAATCAATAACAAGAAAACACTTAACATGCCAGAAATATCAGTACGCGGACTTGAAATGCCCGAATCGCCAATCAGAAAATTGGCTCCCTTAGCGTTAGACGCAAAGAAACGCGGTGTAAAGGTGTATCACCTGAACATTGGTCAGCCTGACCTGCCGACACCGCAAGTGGGACTGGACGCTCTGAAACACATCGACCGTTCTGTCCTTGAGTATTCGCCATCACAAGGCTATCTCTCATATAGAGAGAAGCTGACGAATTACTACAAGCGATTCAACATCAACGTCAGTGCGGATGACATCATCATCACGGCTGGCGGTTCGGAAGCTGTGCTTTTCGCTTTCATGTCATGTCTGAACCCTGGCGACGAGATTATAATCCCGGAACCGGCATACGCCAACTACATGGCGTTTGCCGTCTCTGCCGGAGCAAAGATACGCACCATTGCCACCACCATAGAGGAAGGATTCTCGCTGCCTAAGGTGGAGAAGTTTGAAGAGCTGATTAATGAGCACACACGTGCCATCCTTATCTGCAACCCCAACAACCCTACCGGCTATCTCTACACACGCCGCGAGATGAATCAGATTCGCGATCTCGTGAAGAAGTACGACCTCTATCTATTCTCTGACGAGGTATACAGAGAGTATATCTACACCGGCTCGCCATACATCTCGGCTTGTCACCTTGAGGGCATAGAGCAGAACGTCATCCTTATCGACTCAGTCTCGAAGCGATACAGCGAGTGCGGCATCCGCATCGGTGCCTTGATATCGAAGAATCCGGAAGTACGCGCCGCAGTAATGAAGCTCTGTCAGGCTCGTCTTTCTCCCCCACTCCTCGGACAAATAGTAGCAGAAGCGTCACTTGACGCACCGGAGGATTATTACCGTGACGTGTATGAGGAGTATGTGGAACGACGCAAATGTCTTATCGACGGTCTTAACCGCATACCCGGAGTCTACTCGCCGATACCGATGGGAGCCTTCTACACCGTGGCAAAACTTCCCGTGGACGACTCGGAGAAATTCTGCCGTTGGTGTCTGGAAGAATTCTCGTACGAAGGCGAAACCGTCATGATGGCTCCTGCCGCCGGTTTCTACACCACCCCGGGAGCCGGACGCAATCAGGTCCGCATCGCATACGTCCTCAAGAAGGAAGACCTCGAGCGCTCACTCATCGTGCTGCGCAAGGCTCTGGAGGCTTATCCGGGACGCGTGGAGGACGCTGACTGATAATTAAGAAAACAAAACATTTAACAACAACTTAAATTAATGTTTGATATTTAATGTTTGGTTTTGGCTACAGAATTTACAGGCAAAGCCAAACAATTAAATATCAAACATTAAACATTTCTAAAAATGAACTTTCCCCTTTTCATAGCACGCCGCATACATTCAGACCATTCTGACGACAAGCAGAAGGTATCGAAGCCGGCTATACGTATTGCCACAGCGGGTGTGGCAATCGGACTTGCAGTAATGATAATCAGCGTCAGCGTGGTGCTTGGATTCAAGCATACCATAAGGGACAAAGTAGTGGGATTCGGCAGCCACATACAAGTAGCCAACTTCTACGCCCTACAGTCGTCAGCCACAGACCAGCCGGTCGTGATGAACGACTCGATGATGAACGTGCTCAACAAGACGCAAGGCGTGGAACACGTTCAGCGATTCGCTACCAAACAAGGCATACTTAAGACCGACAACGACTTCCTTGGAGTGATGTTCAAGGGAGTTGGTCCGGAATTCGACTCCACGTTCGTCCACAAGAACATGGTGAGCGGCAGCATACCCGTATTCTCAGACAAGGCCAGCACAGGCAAAATCCTTATCTCAAAGACTATGGCTGACAAGCTGGACGTGAAGAGCGGGGACCGCATCTTCGCTTACTTCATCGGCGAAGGCGGTGTGCGCACGCGAAAGCTTACCATACAAGGCATCTATCAGACCAACCTTTCTCAGTATGACAAGATTACGGTGTTCTGCGACCTCTATACTGCACAGAAGCTGAACGGCTGGACCACCGACCTCGCAAGCGGTGCGGAGCTTACGGTCAGCGACTTCAACAAGCTTTCGGAGACAAGCGACATCATTATAAGAAATGTAAACCGCACAACAGACAGTTACGGCAACACATATTCGTCAAAAAACATACGCGAACTTTCGCCACAGATATTCTCATGGCTCGACCTACTCGACCTTAACGTATGGATAATCCTCGCCATAATGACAGCCGTGGCTGTAGTGACAATGATAAGCGGCCTACTGATCATCATCCTTGAGCGCACCACAATGATAGGCATCCTTAAGGCATTGGGAGCACGTAACGACACCATACGCCACATATTCCTGTGGTTTGCAGCATTCATCATCGGCAAGGGACTCATCATCGGCGACATCATCGCCCTGGCATTGCTGTATCTGCAAGAGGCTGCAGGCATATTCAAGCTCGACCCTGCAACATATTACGTCGACACAGTACCCGTGGAAATCAACTGGCTTTTCGTGCTCCTGCTTAACGTCGGCACGCTCCTCATAGCGCTCTTCGTGCTTATTGCACCAAGCTATATGATTTCGCACATACATCCGGCCAAATCAATGCGATACGAATAGGCTTGACAAAAACTGGTCTAAAACGTATAAAAATAGGGATATCTTGAACCAAAGAAACCAATTACCGCACAAAAGTTTTGGTATTGTGCAAATAATGACGTACCTTTGCACAAAATTTAGAAGATTGTGCAATGGAAGGAATACCCAGTTTCAACTCTTATATAGAGAACAGTATTATTAAGTATTGGGAAAAAGACGCTTTTACAGACTATAAGGGAGCGACACTCCAATACCATGATGTAGCAAGAAAGATAGAGAAGCTGCATATATTGTTTGAAAACAGCGGGGTACAGAAAGGTGACAAGATAGCCCTTTGCGGACGAAACAGCAGTCATTGGGCAGTGGCTTTCTTAGCCACGCTGACATACGGAGCCGTAGCAGTACCTATACAACATGAGTTTACGCCAGATCAGATACATAACATCGTAAACCACAGCGACTCAAAGCTATTGTTTGTCGGCGACATCGTTAAGACCCAGATCACCCCTGATGCCATGCCGGGACTGGAGGGTATAGTCTACTTACCCGATTTCTCCATTGTCGTAGCAAGAACAGAAAAGCTCGTCTTCGCAAGAGAACACCTCAACGAGATCTTCGGTCAGCGTTATCCCAAATATTTCCGTAAGGAACACGTACATTACTATAAGGAGCAAAGCCCGGAGGAACTCGCAATGATAAACTACACGTCAGGCACAACCGGATTCTCCAAAGGAGTGATGTTGCCCTATCGTGCCATCTGGGGAAACCTCGACCATATCCTCAATTGCCTCTCTCCGAATGTCAAGCCGGGAAGCAATATGGTAAGCATTCTGCCTATGGCACACATGTACGGACTGGCTGTGGAGTTCCTGTTCGGATTTATCGGCGGATGCCACATCTACTTCCTCAACCGACTGCCGTCGCCGTCGCTGATAGCAGAAGCCTTTGCAGAAGTGAAGCCCCGACTCATCGTTGCCGTGCCGCTCGTCGTAGAGAAAATCATCAGACGCAAGGTGCTCACAGAAGTGCAGACCAGCCGTATGAAGATTCTGCTCAACATGCCCGTAATAAGCAAGAAGATAAAGCAGCACATACGCGAGCGCATCATGCAAGCCTTTGGCGGCAATGCCTTTGAGATAATCGTAGGCGGAGCGCCTCTCAATCAAGGTATTGAGAAATTCCTCAACGATGTCGGCGTACCCGTAACCATCGGATACGGCACCACAGAGACAGCGCCACTCATCACCTTCGCCAACTATGACAAGTATCGCATATCGTCATGCGGACCTGCCGTGGAGCACATGGAGGTGAAGGTTGACAGTCCTGACCCTGCCAACAAGCCCGGCGAGCTGATCACAAGAGGCACAAACGTGATGCTTGACTACTACAAGAACGAGAAAGCCACGCAGGAAGTGATAGACAGCGACGGATGGTTCCATACCGGCGACCTTGCCACCATGTCACCAGACGGCTACTTCTACATAAAGGGACGCAAAAAGAACATGCTCCTCGGCGCCAACGGACAGAATGTCTATCCGGAGGAAATAGAAGACAAGCTCAACAACCTGCCGCTCGTAGGAGAGAGCATCATCATACAACGCGGCAACCGACTCGTTGCCCTCGTACATCCTGAGCAGGAAGACAAGGACGCCATGGACTTCGACGACAACGACGTACAGGGAGTGATGGACGAAAACCTAAAGACGCTCAACTCTCAACTACCACCCTTCTGCAAGGTCTCAGCAATAGAGATACATAAGGAAGAATTTCAGAAAACTGCCAAAAAGAGCATAAAGAGATATCTTTACAAATAAAAGAGACAACACCTCATACCAAAATCAAGACAAAGGATGAAAATACCGAGTTATAACGAACTGATAGAAAAAAGTATCGTATCCAACTGGGAAAAGGACGCACTTACCGACTTTAAGGGTGCAACACTGCAATACCACGACGTGGCTCGCAAGATTGAGAAACTACACATCATCTTCGAAAGCAGTGGCGTACAGAAAGGCGACAAGATTGCACTTTGCGGACGAAACAGTTCCAGCTGGGCTGTGGCTTTCCTTGCAACACTGACCTACGGTGCTGTGGCTGTGCCCATTCTGCACGAGTTCACAGCAGACCAAATTCACAACATCGTAAACCATAGTGAGGCAAAGCTGCTCTTTGTGGGCGACTACGTGGCTACGGTCATCGACCAGACAAAGATGCCGCAACTGGAAGGCATCATTTACTTGCCTGACTATTCGCTCGTGATTTCGCGTACGGACAAGCTGACATACGCCCGCGAGCACCTCAACGAGCTGTTCGGAAAGAAATATCCCAAGTATTTCCGCAAGGAGCACGTCAACTATTACAAGGAACAGTCGCCGGACGAACTCGCACTCATCAACTACACCTCCGGTACAACCGGCTTCTCAAAGGGCGTGATGGTGCCTTACCGCGCACTTTGGAGCAATTACGACTTCGCCATGACTGTGCTTGGCAAGATAATCAAGAAGGGCGACAACGTCATCAGCATCCTGCCTATGGCACACATGTACGGCATGGCGTTCGAGTTTATGTTTGAGTTTATCTTCGGTTGCCACGTATTCTATCTCACACGTGTGCCAAGTCCTGCCATCATCGCAGCAGCCTTCGCAGAGGTCAAGCCAGCCATCATCATAGCCGTACCTCTGGTTATCGAGAAGATCATCCGCAAGAAGGTATTCCCGAAGATTCAGAACAATCGTATGCGCCTTCTCCTCAACATGCCTGTTGTAAACAAGAAGGTCAACCAGAAGATTTGCGACCAGGTGGTTAAAGCGTTCGGTGGCAACTTCTATGAGATTATCGTCGGAGGCGCAGCCTTCAATCAGGAAGTGGAGCAGTTCCTCAAGCGCATAGGCTTCCCCTACACCGTAGGATACGGAGCCACGGAGTGTGCACCGATTATCTGCTACGCTGACTATCACGATTTCGCCCCCGGTTCATGCGGAAAGCCCGTCGTTCACATGGAGGTAAAGATTGACAGCCCCGACCCGGAGAATGTTCCCGGCGAGATTCTCGCCCGCGGTCTGAACGTAATGCTCGGCTACTTCAAGAACGAAGAGGCAACAGCGCAGACACTCGACTCGGAGGGATGGTACCACACAGGAGACCTTGGCACAATGGACGCCGACGGAAACGTATTCATCAAGGGAAGATCAAAGAACATGCTTCTCGGAGCAAACGGCCAGAACATCTATCCGGAGGAAATCGAAGACCGCCTCAACTCCATGGCAATGGTTAACGAGTGCGTGGTGGTACAGCGCGGAGAGAAACTCGTTGGCTTGGTTTATCCCGACTTCGACGAGGCTGCCACAATGCGCCTCAACGACTCTGACCTCGAAGGAATCATGGAGCAGAACCGTCAGGAACTCAACTCCACACAGCCTGCATACTGCAAGCTCGCAGCCATCGAGATTGTAAAGGAAGAGTTTGAGAAGACACCCAAGAAGAGCATCAAGAGATATCTCTATAAGTAATAATTACGCTAATAAAAAAATAAGAGCGCCAATAAGCTATGCAATCCATACACATAGCTTATTGGTGCTCTTTTTCTTTATTCTAACGTCAAACGAAATCAGACAATAGATGTTGCCAATACCCTCCATGCACCATCATCTTGACGCACTATGTATCCCTTCTCTATCATTCGTTTCACAAATTTCTGAATTGCAGATATATTAACTCCAAGCGCCTTGTTTATTTCAACGTATGTTACATACGGATTGTTTCTCATCAATCGTAGAATTTGCGGAGCCTTCTTGCTTCGTAGCGAAACAATCTCTCCATCATACCACCAGATATCTTCTTCCTTGCGCGATACAAAATCTATATCAGTCTGTATCTCATGCATTACAAGATTTTTAAAATAAGTCAGAAATCGATCAATCTGCTTTAATGTTGCATGCGAACCAGCATAAGGTAGTGCTCCGACAACAATATCAGCTTGATGTAAAGCTTCCAAATACTCCTGCTTCTTGCGACTTCTCACTACAATCATTGGCCAGCCATGACGGGAAAGAATATAGTTTACCATCAAACGAGCTATACGACCATTGCCATCTTCAAAAGGGTGGATGCGAATATAGCGATAATGGAAAAGAGCTGCAAGTTCAACAGGTGAAAGCTCACCCCTTTCTTCCTCCTCATTATACCAATCAACAAGGTCAGCCATCAATGCAGGGGTCTCCTCAGGCGATGCATATTCAAAACGGTCGCCATATCCAGTAATAACACCGTTTGGACGAGTCTTGTATTGACCTGCATGTATCACATAACTTGTCTGAACACCATTAGGCAATGTACGGTATTCAGTATAATCCTCACGCAAAAGAGTATGATGAAGAGTACGAATAAAATTCTGCGTCAAAGGTTCCTGCGTGTTTAACGCTTCCTCCTTCATCATGCGCACAGAAACCTCACTGGCCTTCATATCATTAAAGTCCTTCAGATGTCCTTCACCACTTACCCTCCCAAACAGCAACAGCAGCTCTGTCTGTCCGTAAGTAAGCGTATTACCCTCCATATGATTACTATTGTAGTTATACTCAACAGTAAACCTCATACTCAGCATCTGTTGCTCTGATTCAGTAAGCGGTTAAATCGATAGCCATTTGTTCCTTAATTCCGCAACACTATAAATTTTAACTTTTATAATATCCTGAGCAACAAAAAGTTGCTCAGGATTTTGCCAAGTCAGAGGATTCACTTAATTTAGTGTTGCTGTAATAATCAAACAAAACCTCATCAGGCATGGCAAAAATACAAATAAAATCCGAGAAACTCACATCTTTTGGTGGTATATTTCCAATTATGGAGAAATTCGACAGGATGTTGTCTCATACAATAGACTCTACTTTAGGTTTGCGTAGCAAAGTGTATGGCTATCAATATAGCGAGATAATTCGTTCTCTGAAAGCTACGACTTCAACGTGGCTTCCGACCTTAACAATCTGCTTGTCAATGCATTGCTGGCAACTGGACAGTTGCTACCAGACAATGAATATGACTTTGATTTTGACCACCAGTTCATTGAGACGGAGAAACTTGACGCAAAAATGACCTACAAGAAGTTCACAGGTTACAGTCCAGGAATAGCAACGGTCGGCGATGTCATCGTCGGGATAGAGAACCGCGACGGCAATACCAATGTCCGTTTCCATCAGGAAGACACTTTAAAACGTATTTTTGAGCGTTTGGAGAATGCCGGAATACACATAAACCGTGCGAGGATGGATTGTGGCTCATGCTCTGAGGCTATAGTGGAAATGGTAGAGAAGCACTGTCGGCATTTTTATATCCGCGCAAACAGGTGTGTATCGTTGTATGACGATATCTTTGCCTTGCGCGGATGGAAGACCGAATACATAAACGGTCATGAGTTTGAGATATGCTCCATCTTCCTGCTTCTGACCGCTTTGATACGAAACTTTTACAGACACCTCATATCTGACGCAAACATGAAGAGCTTTGGACTTAAACGCACAAGCAGAATCAAAACTTTTGTATTCAAGTATGTTTCTGTCCCTGCAAAATGGGTTAAGACTGCAAGACAGCACATACTGAACATATACACAAGCAATGATGCATACATGATGGCCTTCAAATTTGATTTTGGGTAGCCACAAATCTTCGTAGTCTTTTGCGTATTGCCTCAAGTCGCATCATGGGGTAAGGGGATTTCATCTTGTGCGACTGCATCATAAGGATTCTTTACGAAAACGAGTCGTTTTAGAGAGGTATTCGCAACCCCAGATATCAAGAATATTACAGGTTGCGGATTTTAGGTTGTTATAAATTTCGTCTAAAGTCATATTTTTTATATTTTCTATGTATATACCACCCAAAAAAGTGGTAGCTTACCACCTTTTGAGGTGGTATAATGCAAATATACGAATAATCATCGAGACATAATATACATTAAAGAAACTATTAAGATAAAAATGCATATATTAAATCATCATAGATGATATAATATATAGAATACAGCTCATATCTTGCTTCTTTAATGGCAATCAATCTCCAATCTTCTTTCCAAAGTAATAAGTGGAGAACGTATCGTGAGCATAACCATTTTCATCCACACTAAAACTTGAGGCACTGGCATCACTTACCTTCTCACCATAGAAATAGACGTCAAAGGAGTCTTTGGCATAACCGTCCTTCAGCAGTCGGAACGAATTGGCACTTGCACCACTGATTTTCTTGCCACAGAAATACACATCAAAGGAATCCTTACCATATCCGTATCCCAAATCCTTGAACGAAGAGGCTGATGCATCATCCAATTTCTTTCCATCATAGAACACGTCAGAATGGGATATGACATATTTCTCAAAACACCTATAGCTTTGATGGCCGTCGCACCTTTTCAGCGAAAAGGTATGTGGATCAACCCACGGAAGCACCTGTCCATTAAGATATACATTCTCGCTGTCTTTGGCATAGCCATGACCCAATACCACATAAGTGTCATTCCCCATTCTCTGAGCCTCAACCATAGAAGTAGTAAACAGCATTACAGCCGTCATCATCAGCCTTGCAAACAATTTCTTCATAACCTTGTATCTTTTATGTTATATATGCAAAGGTAAAAAAATGCCGAGTAACTCAAAGCGGGGAATCGCCTATTTAAGATAGGAATATCCCTATCATGAAATGAGTGGAAAGAAAATATACTAACAATCAGCTCCATTACATCAGTATTGGGATGACAATATTTGCATTTCTAACGCTCAAAACTATGAGTTGAGCGCACAACAAAATCTTTGGTGCGTAATTCGTGAGTTTTAAGAAGGTAAGGATAACTACTTCTTATACAGCACTTTACAAGGATGCAATAAAAATAGCAGAAGAAACGTTGTCATTAAACAAGCCTAATAAATCGCTAAAGCGCCACTTTTACACTATCATACATCCACTATTGCACAGCAATAGTTCGACTATTGGCTTACAATAGTCTTAGAATTGAGGTGTAAAACTGGCGCTATTGCATATCAAGACTGTCCTGTGCACTTGAAAAACCTCAAAAAACACCTTCTGAAATCTCTAGAATCAATTTTTATTTTGTATCATCTTTTTACTTTATATCTTATATTTGCATTTAGAAAAACCGGCTTTCTGTAGGTGATAAAATGAAATATACAATAAAAAACTATACCCTTTCGGGTGCAATATCAAATAAATTATATATATTTGCACCCGAAAGGGTATAATTATATAAGTATGAGCACATCAATAGCAGCATTTGTAAAGGAACGCCGGCACATGTTCGGCTTGACGCAGGTGGACTTGGCAGAGAAGTCGGGCGTAGGATTGCGCTTCGTGCGCGAACTGGAGCAGGGAAAGCAGACACTGCGCATCGACAAGATAAACCAAGTGTTGGCTCTGTTCGGACACGAAGTGGGAGCACAGCCGACAAACAACAAAGAAGAACAGTAAACGCTAACATCATTTGTTATGAAGAGTGCTAAAATCTATATGTACGACCACTATGCCGGCCGTCTGACTGAGGACGAAAACGGATTTCAGTTTGTTTACGACAGCGACTATCTCGAAATGGAGGGAGCAGAACCGATAAGCCTCACTATGCCATTGCGCGAAGAACCGTATGAGGACAAGGTGCTCTTCCCGTTCTTCGACGGACTGGTGCCAGAGGGGTGGCTGCTCAACATTGCAGAACGCAGTTGGAAGATCAACCAACGCGACCGTATGTCATTGCTGCTGGCATGTTGCAAAGACTGTATCGGCGCTGTCAGTGTGGTACCTGAAGAATAAAAAAAAACTGTATTATGGAAAAATGCCTTTATTGCTACAAGCCTCTTAAAGATGGTCAGACAGACTTCCACCCCACTTGCGCACGAAAGATGTTCGGCGTAAGGAAGGTGCCGACGTTGCCGTATAAACGCAGCGAAATAGCCGAACTCGCCAAGCAGGTGATACGTGCACAAACCACACTGACGGGAGTGCAGGCAAAACTGTCGCTCGACATCAATCCTGGAGGTAAGAACGAGCCAAGCCGCTTCACCATTGTCGGGTTATGGGGACGTTACATTCTTAAACCTCAGACTGACGCTTATCGTGCATTACCCGAACTGGAGGACTTGACGATGCACATGGCGGAGGCTGCAAAAATTGCCGTAGTGCCACACTCGCTTATACGTTTTGCTGATGGCGAGTTATGCTACATAACGCGTCGCATCGACCGCGAAACAGACGGAACGAAGATTGCAATGGAGGACATGTGCCAACTTACCGAACGCCTGACCGAATACAAGTATAAAGGATCGTATGAGCAGATTGCGAAGCACATAAAGAAGTATTCTGCTGTACCGCAACTCGACCTTGTGAACTTCTGGGAGGTAGTGGTATTCTCATGGATTACGGGCAATTCGGATATGCACCTGAAGAACTTCTCGCTCATAAAATCGCCAATGGGCTACAGTCTGACACCGGCATACGACCTTCTTTCCACAACCATCGTAATGCCTGAGGACAAGGAAGAAATGGCGCTGACGCTCAACGGCAAGAAGGCAAACATAAAGCGCAACGACTTTGAGAAGTCTATTCTCGCTTCGGGAGTGAACGAAAAGGTTCTGGACAACATTGCAAAGAAGTTCCGCAAAGCTCTGATGAAGTGGCTCGACCTGATAGAAGAATCATTCCTGCCCAATGACTATAAACGCCAATACAAGCGCCTTATTCTTAAAAGAATACTGATGTTGAGATAATAATCCAACACAAAAACTATACCCTTTCGGGTGTAATATCAAGCAAACCGTTTGATATTACACCCGAAAGGGTATAATTGTTATTAGAGAATTCTAAACTATTACATATAACAAAGTCCGGTGTTCAGGAGATTGTCTGTTGTGGTCTTTATGCGCAGACGATACTTGTCGGCATAATAGACATTCATTATTCGGCGTGCCTCGAAGGGTGATGGGGTGAGAGCGAGGGCTACGTGTCCCATTGTGCGTCGCAGATTTAGCTCCACGCACGGATGGAGGAGGAAGCCTTCGCCTTCCTTACGTGCCACCGCCATCATGTCAATGCCGAAAGCACCTGCGTAAACTCCCTTAAGCTGCGGAGCGAGGATGGACCGTATGTCGTCGCAGACCTTGTCCAAGAGCTGCATGTCCACACAACGCGACAACATCTCACGCTTGTCTTTCTCCGTGGCACAGAGTCCACCCGTATAGGCTCCGCCACTTGTGGCGAAAAGCGAAAGACCGCGATATGACACCACGCCGTCTTTGTTGACACTGAACTCCATACCAAAGTCGCACACCTTGGCGTAAAGCGGTTCCACCATTATGCCGCCCTGCTGACGGACAATGTTAGCAGCCCAACCGGAGAGGCGGGCGTAATCGTCAGGAGTGCGGACATAGCGTACGCCTCTGCCGCTACTGCTCCACGGCGACTTAAGCACAGCCTGACAGCCGTAACGCTCCATTGCCTCAGACACGCTCTCCATCGTCTCGCAATAACAGCTCTCCCCTACCAATCCATTATGGCTATTTACCAAGACGGGCAGCAACTCGCTTGCAGCAAACCTGCGGCTGCTCATCTGACGTACTGTGGAAAGCACTTCGTCCGACGGCATACAGCCGGTAAGGGCACCGTTGGCACGCAGGAGCTGATCCTTAAGAGTGATGTCCCATCCCCAAGGATCGATAATAAGATTGTCAACGAAGGGCGTCAAGCCTTTAAGGTCAGCCAACGACACGAAAGCCACGTCGTGCGCATATTTCCTGACATGGCGGACCGACTCTAATGCCGCAGCGACATCGTCCACAAGCACGAAGTCGCCGTCGTCAGCCCATAACGCAGGAAGAAAACCAAGATCGGCACGCATCTGCCTGCCCGCATGAGGAGCCGTGAAGCGCTTCAAATTGGCAGCCAAGGCAATGTCGTGCTCAGGATTGAATATATGAAGCCTCATTTAGTCTCTCCTGAAAATATCCCTTGTGTAAACCTTATCCTTCACATCGTCCAGACTGACATCGTAGCGGTTGGCGATGATGGCATTGCTAAGTCGCTTAAACTCGTCGAGGTCGCCTACGACACGGCTTCCGAAGAACATGGTGCCGTCCTGAAGCGTCGGCTCATAGATGATAACCTGCGCTCCCTTAGCCTTGATACGCTTCATGATGCCCTGAATGCTACTCTGACGGAAGTTGTCTGAATTTGACTTCATCGTGAGTCGGTAAACACCGATGGTGCATGGTTTCTCCTCGTCCGGATTCCAGTCGCCATGGTTATAATAGTCGTAATATCCAGCCTTTGCAAGCACGCGGTCCGCAATGAAGTCCTTGCGCGTACGGTTGCTCTCCACAATAGCCTCAATCAGATTCTCGGGCACGTCCTTATAGTTGGCAAGGAGCTGCTTCGTGTCCTTAGGCAGACAATATCCGCCATATCCGAAAGACGGATTGTTATATTGGTCGCCGATACGCGGGTCGAGGCTTACACCCTTGATGATGGCCTGTGTGTCGAGCCCCTTCATCTCAGCGTAAGTATCAAGCTCATTGAAGTAGCTCACACGCAATGCGAGGTAAGTATTGGCGAAGAGCTTCACAGCCTCAGCCTCGGTAAGTCCCATGAAGAGCGTGTCGACATTCTCCTTCAGCGCACCTTCCTTCAGCAATGCGGCAAACGTGCGTGCTGCCTCGTCAAGGCTGTCGGCATGGTCGGAAAGGTCGGACGAAGGACGTCCTACGATGATGCGGCTCGGATAGAGATTGTCGTACAGAGCCTTACTCTCACGAAGGAATTCGGGCGAGAAGACAAGGCGAAGGTCTCTGCCATACTTTTCATAAAGTCCTGCGCAGTAGCCCACGGGGATGGTGCTCTTTATCACCATCACGGCATTGGGATTCACTTCTCGCACGAGATTGATAACCTCCTCCACGTGAGAAGTGTCGAAATAGTTCTTCACCGGATCATAATTGGTAGGCGCGGCTATAACCACGAAGTCGGCATCGCTGTAAGCGTCGCGTCCGTCGAGCGTAGCTATGAGATTGAGCTGCTTCTCGGCGAGGTATTTCTCAATATAGTCGTCCTGTATGGGAGAAATACGATTATTGATCTTTTCCACCTTCTCAGCTATAACGTCCACAGCCTTGACCTGATGGTGCTGGGCAAGAAGCGTGGCAATGCTCATGCCCACATAACCGGTGCCTGCAACAGCCACCTTTATCTTTTTGAAGTCATTCATGTTAGTCGGTTTTATTTTACGGAAAGCAAATATACGCTTTTTCACCCGAATCGAAAAAGCTAAATGCAAAAAAACAAAAAAATAATAGATTTTGTAATATTGAGTTTGCAATTCCAAATTATATTCATACCTTTGCATAGTTTAAGAATTTATATAAAACAAAGAAAACGCAAGCAAGAATGGAATCTTTCTTCAAGACCCACACTTACCTCGTCGAGCACATGACGGCTTCCGTCAGGCGCACCTTGATGGACGAAATCGACTGGAACGACCGGTTGATTGGCATCAAGGGTTCGAGAGGCATCGGCAAGACCACCTTCTTGCTTCAATATGCTAAGGAAAACTTCGGACCGAGAGACCGCCGATGTCTTTACGTCAACATGAACAACTTCTACTTCCAAGGCCGTGGCATTGCCGACTTCGCATCAGACTTTGCGGCTCAAGGAGGAAAAGTGTTGCTCATCGACCAGATTTTCAAGAAGCCGGACTGGAGCAACGAGTTGCGCACATGCTACAACCAATGCCCCAATCTGAAGATAGTCTTCACCGGATCGAGCGTGATGCGGCTGAAGGAGGAAAATCCGGAGCTGAAAGACATCGTAAAGAGCTATAACCTCCGCGGATTCTCGTTCAGGGAATACGTAAACCTACAGACTGGAAACAACTTCCCCGTTCTTTCACTCAACGACATCATCAGACGCCACGCAGAAATAGCTGCCGAGATAACGAGCAAGGCAGACATAGCGACGCTGTTCGGCGAGTATCTGCACCACGGATTTTATCCGTTCTTCCTCGAGCACCGCAACTTCGAGGAGAATCTGCTGAAGACGATGAACATGATGACGGAGGTGGACATTCTCTTCATCAAGCAGATAGAGCTGAAGTATCTGACGAAGATAAAGAAGCTGTTCTATCTTCTTGCCGTGGAAGGACCGAAAGCCCCGAACATCAGCAATTTAGCTCAAGAGATTGAGACAAGCCGTGCAACGGTGATGAACTACATAAAATATCTCTCCGACGCACGCCTTATTAATATAATGTATCATCCGGGCGACGATTTCCCCAAGAAACCGTCAAAGGTGATGATGCACAACCCAAACCTCATGTATACCATCTATCCCTACATAGCCGATACGCAGGAGGTGATGGAGACATTCCTTGTGAACGCCCTCTGGAAGGACCACATCGTCAACCAGGGCAAGCAGGACGCCTGCTACATCATTGACAACACGAGGAAACTGAAGGTGGTGGACTATGCCAAGAGCCTGAAGCTCCGCAACAATGCCGACACCACTTACGCCGTATACAACACCACGGAAGGCGGCAACGGACGCGTGCCGCTATGGATGTTCGGCATGACATACTGAGAACCACAAAAAGCCTGACCCATTGCGGTTCTCACAAAAGCCGCATTGGAAAAGGAAAGAAAAATAAAGAAACAACTATACATTAACATTTTATTTAAAAACAAAATGGCTAAAGAAAAAAAGTTTATCACTTGTGATGGTAACACAGCTGCCGCTCATGTAAGCTATATGTTTACAGAGGTTGCTGCCATCTACCCTATCACTCCGTCATCACCGATGGCAGAGCATGTAGATGAATGGGCTGCCAAAGGTCGTAAGAACCTTTTCGGTCAGAAGGTCTCTATCCAGGAGATGGAGTCGGAAGGCGGCGCAGCTGGTGCATTGCACGGTTCGCTTCAGGCAGGTGCCCTGACATCAACATACACTGCTTCGCAGGGTCTGTTGCTTATGATTCCTAACATGTACAAGATTGCAGGCGAGCTGCTTCCTTGCGTGTTCAACGTTTCGGCACGTACACTGGCATCACACTCACTTTGTATCTTTGGTGACCATCAGGACGTTATGGCTTGCCGTCAGACAGGCTTCGCTATGTTCTGCTCTGGTTCTGTACAGGAAGTTATGGACCTCTCTGCAGTTCCTCACCTCGCTACTCTCGAGACACAGGTTCCGTTTATCAACTTCTTCGACGGTTTCCGCACATCTCACGAGTATCACAAGATCGAGGAGATGGACATGGAAGACATCCGTCCGCTCGTAAATCAGGAATACATCAAGCGTTTCCGCGACCGTGCCCTCACTCCTGAGCGCCCCGTTACACGCGGTACTGCTGAGAACCCTGAGACATTCTTCACACACCGTGAGGCAAGCAACGAGTACTACGACCGCATCCCTGAGGTAGTGGAGAAGTACTGCCAGGAGATGACTAAGATCACCGGTCGCGAGTACCACCTCTTCAACTACTACGGAGCTGAGGACGCTGAGAACGTAATCATCCTCATGGGTTCTGCTACAGAGCCTGCACGTGAGGCTATCGACTACCTCAACAAGCAGGGCAAGAAGGTAGGTATGGTTGCTGTTCACCTCTATCGTCCGTTCTCTGTTGACTTCCTTAAGAAGACTCTTCCCGCTACTGTTAAGCGCATCGCTGTGCTTGACCGTACTAAGGAGCCGGGTGCTGAGGGCGAACCTCTGTACCTCGACGTTAAGTCAGCTCTCTACGACGACGAGCGCAAGCCGCTTATCGTTGGTGGACGTTACGGTCTCGGTTCTTCAGATACAACTCCTGCTAAGATCGTTGCTGTATTCAAGAACCTCGAGCTTCCGCAACCTAAGAACCACTTCACAGTGGGCATCGTTGACGACGTTACATTCACATCACTTCCTGAGGAGGAAGAGATCCCGATGGGTGGCGACGACCTGTTCGAGGCTAAGTTCTACGGACTCGGTGCTGACGGTACTGTAGGTGCTAACAAGAACTCTGTACAGATTATCGGTAACAACACCAACAAGTACTGCCAGGCTTACTTCTCTTACG
>OHDW01000041.1_pt1 | contig 27178 bp, 14 predicted proteins | sample 1567131 | NCBI WGS metagenome assembly OHDW01 (sample SAMEA3879508, study PRJEB24766) | human gut metagenome | biome: human-associated habitat; feature: feces | place: USA | collected 1985/1987
ACGTTTGGCTTTATATACTTATCAAAAGCATCTTGCGCATAACTTGCAATCCATTCTTCTGAACCTTCTGGAGGAGTCTCACCCATTTCCGTATAATCCATATAATCTGATGCCATAAAATATACCGGATTAAGATGGAAGATGAAAGATACATGAAGCATTATCAACTGCTGTAAAATGACAGACATGTTACTTAACAATTTCTCTCTTTGTTTTTCCAAATAAACTGTATTACAATTATATAGGACATTAGAATAGCTATTAGAATGAACACTGTTATCTAAAAAGCGTCTATAATGTTCCAAGTTTGTCTTCCATCCAAAATACTGGTATAAATCCTTTGTTTGAGGAGATGTTTCTAAAACCTTAAGTATTTTCTTTAACGTAGGAATACGGAACGAAGATTCTAACCATTGTTGAACCTCTTCCACATACAAACTCTCAAACACATTGAACTTGTCTTTAAGTGTAACATCCAAATAAATTTCCGTTAAGATGTCATCAAATAACTTTCTTACAAGTACTAAGGCATCGTTTATTCTGCCTATTGTCAACAATGTCTTTATGGAATCCAATGTTCCATATATAGACATAAAGTAGTATGACGCATAGTTTATCAGCCCTTTTGTGCCGTTAGCGATAAAGTCGTATGAGCGATCAGACAGCCCCTCATACAAGTTTTTCATTTCTTCGAGTTCTACGAATAAATGGTGCTCCTTGTATTCTTTGGATAATTGTAAAGAAAATAACGACATCATGATTACTCAAATATTCCGGATGCTGCTTGCTGCTGAACGTAGCTAAGTGAGTTTTGACACAGCCTCTCCTATGGTTTGCAAGTTTGCCTTGGTGTGGCGGAGGCATGATACCTCCGCTACTATACATGCTATTTTCAAAACGCCAAAATAGGGGGGATGCTTACTTTTTGATTACGGATTAATCTGATTAATCTGATTCTTTGCTCAATGGCGTAGCTTCAGTAAAATCAGAAAAATCCGTAATCTAAATCCCCTTACCCACATCCACATGTAGAGTGCTATCTGCGGGAGAACATCATTTGCTTGAGAGTTATTCGCCCACAGATTACGGATACACACAAATCCTAAACTTTTCTGAACACTAATCACACGAATCACACTAATGTCGTTTACTTACAACCTCATGTATATATTCGGTTAGTACTCTATTTAGTGTCCAACTTCAACTCCTTACATAAAACCAATTTATTTTTGGCTATTCTCCTTGCTTGTGGAGAATTAGGGAGGATGGCTACCTTACCAGAAGCAATCCAATAATAACTATTTCCTGCCATCATCGCTTTCAAATCCGAGGCATTTGCATTCAACCATACCTCTAACCAATTTTTCTTTTTCACCACTTCATCAACGTTGCTTGTATTGGCAGGATGGACTTCTACGAAATAAGCCTTTTCACAATAACCTATGACATAATCCCAACGAGCATCATGAGGATTTGTTTTCTCCAAGCATTTGTCCAAGTAGACACTACCAGACAAATTGCGTGGATTTTGAGGTTTTACTTTTCCTGCATCTTTGCTTTCCAAAGCCTGTAAGCCATTCCTATAAGCACTTGCTATCGCAGGGATAGCCTGCACGATACTTTCAAATGTTGTAAAATCACTTTTAGCCATACGCTATTCCTGATAATATTTCCCAACAATTTCTGAAGCCTTGCCTGCAAAGAAAGACAGTCCACCCCAATCTGCGACATAATCTTTATCACTTTCTACATCCAAAGAAGAAATATCAGAAGAGACAACACCTTCTCCTCCTCTGGAGGACATAAAGTATGTTTTTACATTTTTTCCCTTCAAGCCTTTAAACAGATTAGCCATACTATCATGCGTATCAACGGAAAACAGTTCACACATGGCCTTTCTAAAAGTACGTTCATCCAAATTCTTAAGCATCCCCAATGTCCAAGCAAACTCCAGCAAAATAGTTGAATGAGTTGAAACAATGACCCTATAGCCATTTTGCATCAACTCTATTATCTGCAAGATAACAGTCTCTATGGCCTTAGGATGCAATCCCATTTCGGGCTCTTCTATAACAACCCACTTATAACCATCTTTGTTGATTACAGATGTAGGAGGACCTGAAAGACAATACATCGCCAATAGCAAAGGCATAAACTCTTTCTGGCCTGCACTCCATGTCATAAAAGGTAAATTAGCCTTTCCGACATTCAACTTCATTTTTCGCTGTCCGGCAGTTTGGTCTATGACCACCTTTCCACCATGAAAAATGGTATTATTTATAGAATCCCTCATATTAACTTTAAGCCTATTTCGCATAGGGAATATGGTATCAGGATTGCCTAACCCTCCCTGTATAAATACCCTTAAAGTTTCACTAAACACACGAAGTACATAAGGTGTTGTTATGTCAAACTCCATGAAATTTTTAGGACGCCCGTCAGAAATACTTAGGATTCTCTGAGCTGGCACATAAAATACAGCTTCTTCTGAGTTGTTCCTGCCTTGCAAGAGAGATGTAATATTGAGTTTTTCTCCTTCAAATAAAATTTCTGTAGAATCAGACAAGACTTGCGACATGCTTTCCCCGAAATAATATTCAAACAAAGGATTTACATCTGATTTGTTAAGAATATAATTATATTTTTTTAGCGTACTGACAATATGTGCCTTATCCTTAACCAGTTTAAATAGTTCCAAGAACAAACTTTTTCCGCTTGCCTGAGGTCCTATTAAAACTGTCAAGTCACCAAAATTCACATCAACGTTTTCTATGGGGCCAAAATTCCGTACACAAAGGCTTTGTCTCATTGTATATAAATTTCTAAACATTAAACATTTGGTACTCCAAACAAAACATGCAGGAAGTCCTATTCGTTTGCAAATTTATATTTTTTTTCTTAATTCTGCCAATTCTTTCTTTTATTTTCTCTATATCATTTAAAATATATTTCGCCAATCGTCATCACGCCTCCCTTTCCTTTATTCGCTCCCTAACGGCTGGTTATGTAGCAGGACGTGGCGTTGGATTAGGTGGCGCCATTCTAAGAGGCGCTGGCGCTGCCAGAACTCTACGGCGGAGGGGATGCAGGTGCGGAGTAAGTGGCGGAGGGGGAGGAGGGGGCGGAGCAGGGCGATAGGGAGGTGGATGGTCTTTTGCGATTTCTCGTATTGTGCCAGGAGGTCTTCCGTCTTGATGTCGGGGAGGTGGCATGTGAAGCCGCTGAGCGACGGGCCCTCGTCATGCAGGCTTGCCTCACTCAGTAGGCGGTGGGTGTGGTGGTAGCCTTTCGCTATGAGGTCTTCGAGGAAGGCTTGGCGCTCGTAATGGCTCAGCGAGTGATAGCGGTGGGCAAACTCGCCCCAGTTGACCATTGCTGTCATTCCCGTCCCGTCTTCGTTGTCGCGTAAGCCGATGTGCACATAATAGATGTATTCCTCGGGGGAGGGACGGAAGGGGCGGGCCTTGCGCATCTTGCCTTTCAGCTTGCCGTTGTCGGTGAACCTTCCTTCGTGTGTGTCTTGTATTGGGAGGGTGGGGTAGTGCTCCGCTTTCTGAAATTCCTGCTTGAGGTTGACACGGAATATTAGTTCCACAAAGCCGTCGTGGGGTAAGAGCGTGTAGTTCTTGCCTTTGGGCAGCTCCACTCCTGACGTTGGGGTGAGGAACGGGCGTAGGGGCATGTCGGGTATCAGGTCGGCCAGTCCGTATGCCACGCTGTTGTCTGTGCTCTGGAAGTAACGGCTCAAGGATTTGAGTGCTGCCAAGTCGTCGTCTTTTGCTTGCAGGAGCCACACGGCTTGCAATGCCAGCTCCCGGCTTTCTGCTTCAGTCTGTTTCTGCTTGGCTTCCTCCAGCAGCAGGGCTTGACACTTTTCGGTGTCTTTCACCTTATTATATTGTTCGAGGATATTCCGAAGGACGGCGGCGGAGTTGTCGGCGAAGTATGTGGCTTGCAGCCTGCCTTGCAGTTGGTCGATATAACGCCAGGTGTTGGGCAGCTGTGCCTTGGTGCCTTTGGTGGTTTCTTTCACCACGATTACCTCATAGCGGCGGATGCCTGACAGCTGTACGCAGAAGCCTCCTAAGGAGAAGAGGAAGCAGCGGTCTTTCACGCCGTGACTCTTCACTTGCTTGATTACTCCGGTGTAACCCACGAACGGTCCGTTGGTTATCATCACGATGTCGTTGTTGGCTGCCAGTTCTGCGTAGTCCCTGCCTACTATCTTGATGTCGTCGGTATGTACAGCGCTTTGTTCTATGCAGACCTTGTAACGATAGATTTCCTCATCGGATATCTTGGCATGTATGAGCATGCTTTTCAGTCCTTCCGACTCGCCTTTTAGCGAGAAGAGGTGTGCATTGCCTGCCACTTGCGGTCGCTTTTCGTTGGGCGACTCTTCTTTATAGAGGAAATAGCCGTTGGCATTGAGGTCTTTCAGCAGCAACTTGACGTCTTTGACATAAGCGAAGATTATGCCGTTGATGACTGGGCGGAAGCTTACTTTTTTCTTATCCCAACCTATATCTGTTGGATTAGGACGAGAATTAGGGAAGTAGATGTCCTCTATGCTGTCAAGGCGTAGCAGGTCTTTGATGGCATCACGCTCCTTATAATAGTCTGTCTTGATGATATACCACATGGCGAAGTGAAAAAAAGAGAGTAAGGAATGAGGTGTGGTAAGCATACATTCTTACCTCCCTCGAAAAGCGTCAAGCTTCCCAGGCTATTAGGGGTGTGATGGGTATCACAGCATTGAAAATCAATAGATTATCTTCCACTAATCGTCAATACTTTTATGTCTTTCTGAAAGCCGTATTTGTTTCAAAATCTTACTCATATATGAATCTCTTGTAAGAGATACGTTAAACCGCTGCAAATATACGAAAAATTATTGAGAATATGGGCAGAGCTTTGACAAAAACATTGAGGACGGCAGGTGCTGTCAGCTATGCAAATATCGTACAAATGGTAAAAAACTGTTACAAAATAAAAATTGATTTTAGAGAGTTCGAGAGCTGTTTTAGTGTGGTTTTGTGGTGCTAATGGCACCCTCATACAACAAAACAGCCTCTCTTGCACTCCAATACTTCTACTATTGGAAGGCAAGAGAGGCTGTTTTGCATGATGGTTGTGGCTCTATGGCAATGCAAAAGTGGCTCTTTAGCAGCATGAACAGGCTGGTTTTGTGGTGCTATTCTTGGCGTGTTCTGCTTGTTGGTTGTATAATATGCTGGTTGTGAGGAGGTTAGCTATAACCGCTCAAAACTCAAGAATTTCGCACCAAAGATTTTGTTGTGCGCTGAACGAGGAGTATAGAGCGTTTGGAATGCAAATATTGTGTCGGACGGCACCCGCCGTCCGAGTTAGGAATTAGGAATTTTGAATTATGAATTGTGCGCCAAGGCGCATTGTGAGTTGTTCAGTTTTGAATTGATAGGACGTATTCTGCCAATTCAAAATGAGCTATAATTCAAAATCGTAGGCGAAGCCGAGAATAATTCAAAACTCAAAACTCCTAATTCCTAATTCGGGTGTTGCACACCCGTTTGTGTTTTTCTTTGTTTTTTCCGGTTATGGGCGCGTGCTTAGCACAAATAAAAGGCTTTACGTTAGGTTGTCGAGAACATGGTTCTCGTAAGACCTAATGTAAAGCCTTTTGTTTAAACCCGATAGGGTTTGCGCCCATAAACGGATTGTGGAGGAAGGTTTTTGTCAAAGCCCTGCCTAAAATGCGAAAAGCATACAGAGGGCTTCGCGGATCTTTATTATTTTATAACAATCTTCTTTCCGCTGTGGATGTAGACGCCCGGTTGGGTGGGGCGAGTGGGGTATTGGCGGCCCTGCAGGTCGTACCAGTATTTTGAACGTGGGGTGTCGGCGGTGACGGTGGTTATTGCGGTGGGCATTTGGGAGGTCACGTCGTTCACGTAATAGTAGCTTTGGCCGTCCTTGTTGGCGGAAATCTCGAGGTATGCGTCCTTGTTAAGGTCGTATACGTTGACGGTCTGGGGAGAGCCGTTAGCTGTGCTGAAGACAAAGGAGAGCATGCGGTCGCGCTTGTCTATGCGGTATGTGCGGCTATACCATTTGCGGCCTTCCACGGTCTTCGTTGTGGTGACGGCATCGCCTGGCCATTTGCCGGTGGACGTGAAGTTGTCGCCGTACATGTCGTCCCAAGTCCAAAAGTTCACCCTGCTCCATCCTACGTTGTCCACGTTTACGTTTACGGTGATGTCGTACGGCGTGAACGTGTCAGAGAGGCCCACCTTGTATGTGCGCGTTGTGACTGCTGAGACTGCGGAGCCGACAAGCAGACCTACTTTCAGCGTGGTGGTGCCGGCAGGGATGTCTATGAGCGTTCCGCTTGCTGCCTTGTGGCTCTGTGCGGTGGGCGTGGAGCCGTCTGTGGTGTATACTAACTGTGCGCCCTGCTTGTCGCTCACGGCTGTGAGGCGAGCCTTCTGTGCGTTGTCGTAGCTGCCTGAGGGCAAGTCCACCCAAGCCACGTTGGTGCTGTTGCTGAGGAGATAGCGATATTTGTTGCCGCGCAGTATCTCGGTGTAACCTGACGGTGTCTGGTAAGCGTCGGCGTTAGCTCCCATCACGGCGTAGAGCGTGCCGTGTGATCCTTCGGTCTTGAGGACGTTGCATTTCGAGCCGACGTACTCGTTGAAGGTGGTGTTGCTGGTGTTGGTGATGCCTGCGATGTGGCGTGCGTTGATCATCATCTTGATGTCGGTGGGGTAGGCCTGCCAATGCTTGTAGAAGACGCATGGCGTGCCGCATGAAGCTAAGATGTAGGCGTTGGCGGCGAGAGTGTCCTTGCGGATGGGGTCTTGCTGTTCTGAGCTTGAGCGATATTCCGTGTCGTGGTTTTCCACGAAGCTGACGGCGTACTGGCGGTATGCGGCATCGCTGACGAGACCGTCCTTTGCCTTGTTGCTCCAGTTGGATGAGATAAGGTCGCGCACGGCGTAGCGCACGGGGAAGTCGAAGGCTGCCGATGTTGGCTCGCCGTTCACCTTCGTGGCGTTTATCCATGTCTTGACGATGGTGGTGTTGCCGTCCCAATACTCGCCTACGGAGAAGCGGGGCTTGAGGGCAGTGTTGTAAATGCCGGTGAACTTGCCGGCGTAACCCTTCACCATGTCGTAACGGAATCCGGCGTAACCGAAATCGTTAAGGAGCATGTCGAGGTAAGCCTTCACTACGGTCTGCACGTTGGAGCTGTTGTGGTCAAGGTCGCGCATGCCGTTCCAGTCGTCGCCCGTATCTTTATTGCTGCTGAGGCTAACCTTTGGTTTCTGTTTGTTAGCCCATGTCAAAGTTCCTCCCTTGTCATCATTACTGCAGATGTCGGTAGAATTCATCTTGTAGGTTAAGCCCCTATATGTCTCTACGGGGAAGTCGGTCCAACTTGTCAGTGTATTGCGATGGTTGATAACTACGTCGGCAATGGTGCCGATGCCCTTGCTCTTGAAGGTGCTGATCATGGAGCGCAGTTCGGCTTCGTTGCCGAAAGAGCTATTGTAATTGCTGAACCAATAGAGGTCGTCATATCCCATTGATCGTCCGCTGCCGCAGTTGGCGCTCTGCGGAACCCATACCAAGCTGAAGTAAGGGGCGAGGTCGTCTGCCTGAGCCTCAAGGTTCTGCCACTTCGAAGCGCGGAACGAGTCCCAATAGAACCCTTGGAGCATCACGCCTTCGTAATTGGCGGGCCATCCTTGTGCAAACATGCTTGCGGCTCCCATGAGGGCTGCTGCTGTCAAAAAAAACTTCTTCATATTCGGGTTTTAGTTACTTTTTGTTTAAATAATGATTTTCAACTTTACTCATGACTTGCTTTGTTACTAACTACTGTATACATAATTACTTGTTAAGCTACTCACTATTTGCTCACGCAAATACTACATTTTAATTGAATACATTGCAAATTTACGCCAAATACTTATATGTTCGTAGCAGAACGAAGCGCAAACACACAATTCAGTTGTGCAAACGTTTGCATGATAGACATGAAGACATGTTTTTTTAGACAAGAAGACATTAAACAAATTGAGGAAAAAGCTATTAGTAGCGGAGGTCTCCGGCCTCCGTAGCACCATATCAGGTACAATTCATTAGTTATTGTAAGATTAGCACTGTTGCATGTTATTGTTAAAGCCCTGCCTAACTATGCAGCAACAAAAAAATGGGCGGGTCTCACTCTCTGAGAACCGCCCATAATATATAAAAGTCTATTATGAATGAAAAGTGTTTACTTTACTGTGCAGAAGATCTTTTCAGAGGTCTTTCTGGTCGGGTAGAGCTTAACTGTGTTGCCAGCAACCTTAAGGTCGCTGCCACCTGCTGTCAGGTCATTGATGCTTCCACCGAGGTTGATGTCCCAACCACCGTTGATGCGGAACTTCCAGCCGTCGGCTGTCACGCCAACATTGGTTGCCTCGAAGCAATACTCCTCAGCGTTCCATGTCATGACAGCGTCGCTGGCCCAATCATTGAATTTTCCAATAATACCCATGGTCTCCACCTTAGTGGCTTTGATGGTGCCTTCCGAGAGATTTACGTCCATGTAGTAAACGCCTTCGCCTGCATTCACGCCGATGTTGCCATTGTCGACACCGATAGCAGCTCCACCAAAGCTTACAAATGTACCTGCACCAATAGCGGTGTCCCAGTTTCCTTGCGCGCGCTGGAACTTGAACTCAAAGCCAGCACCGTTAGGATCGGCCAGATAAACGTAACCAGTGTAAACGCCCTTTGCATCGTCTACGAGAGCAAGCTTCTGGTCATTGGATTTCCAACCATCAGTACTACCGATAAAGTAGATGAATGGATCGTAATTAACCTCCTCTAAGGTGTAAGAGTAGTCCATCATGTTGATGGTGAGCTTATACTTACCAGCCTTGGCAATCTTACCAGCCTTAGCGTCACCGTTGGTCAGCGCACCAGTCATGCTGTCGTCGCCGTCTACCTTAGGACCTACTACGCCGGCAGCCCAGATTTCGCCAGAGTCGATGTTCTTCTTAGGAATGATCTTCCAGTACTGGTCAGCCTTTGTTGTCTCGAAGCTTACGGTGAAGACCGGATCCTCATAAACGTCCTTGTCGCTGTGGTTGAATGCCTTTGCGGCTTCTTTCGTCCAGCCGTTTGTTGTTTCCGTGGTGAACATGTCGCCTACGAGATAATAGCCGTTTTCAATAACCGGAGCCTCAGGAATAGCTTTAACCTGGAATGTTGCAGATGTTGCCATCTTAACGGCTGTCGCTCCATTGTTCATCCATGCGTCAAGTGTGGCGTCGATGTCGCGCTCAGTGGGGCGCTTGCCATACTTCTCGACGATATAGTTAGCCAAGTCTGCTGTTGCCATGTTGCCCTCGGCGTCAATGTCGAACGACTGACCGTCGAAGTTGATTTTATAGGTAGGTGTGTAGGCTGCGTTGGAAGTTGTTGGAGCTACGATGCTTGCCACCTTCACTGTCTCTGTCTTGACGTCAGCCAGATTGATGACGTCTACTGGAGTTACGCTACCGTCGCCGAATGCCACGGCTTCCTCCTGAGGATTGGTCTGCGGATGTGCCCAGTCTGTAAAGTCCTCGGTGCAAGACACCATAGACATCAGCAGGGTCATTCCCAATAATATTTTCTTAATCATAATTGTCTTTGCTTAAAGTGATTTACAATTTAACGATGCTGAACGAACCTGTGATGTCGTTGAATGAGATGACGTACTTGCCTTCTGCCAAGCCGATGTTCTTGCCACCTGCATCACACTTTCCGTACATGTTGATAGCGCCATCTGCTGCACCATAGCCCCAGCTGGTATCCCAAGAACCTGCAATCTTGAACTTGAACTGTGCAGTCGTGCCGGCAGCAACATCCATTACGTAGTACCAAGCATGGTTCTCAACGCCCTCAGTGTTGTAAGGAAGCATTGGAGTGTCGGCCCATTCGTTGAATGAACCAGTAATCTGGATAGTACCATAGTCGTTTACATCACCCTCGTACTTCACCATCTTGGCTGTGTTGTCAGCTGTGTTGAGAGTGATGGTGTAGTAACCGGCTTCCGGAGCTACGATGTGACCACCGTCGCTACCTCCGTTACGGTTGATGATAGTACCCTTTGTAGCGCCATCGGCGTTCATACTGTTATCCCAGTTGAAGTCGGAAGGCATAATCTTGAAGCCAGCTCCGTCGCACTCGGCCTTGTCGTTGTAATCGCCGGTAAGGAAGTAGTTGGTGTATTCAATCTCACCAGCACCAGTCTTCTTGTCGTAAGAGAAGTTTGGCTTAAGGAACATAGGAAGTGCGTCTACTCCAATGTTCTTGTCGTTTGCCCACTTAGCGCCGAACATGTTACCTACAAGATACCACATTGTTGGAACAGCATCCTTCAGTTCAATATAGTAAGGCTTTACGTTGAGCTTTACTGAGTTTGAAGCGACAGGGTTAAGACGGCTTGTGCCCTCCTGTACGAAAGCGTTCACGCGGACGTAAACCTCCTGCGTGGCAGGAACGTTGCCTTCTGTCCATTTAAGGATCTTCACCAATGCCTTGTCGATTTCCTCGGCAGAGGCAGAGACGTTACATTTCTCTGTGGTGTTGCTAAGAGCTGCGTAGTCGGGCACCTTTTCGCCACTTTCGTCTGCCGCAGCTTCATCAGTAGAAACTGTGAAGGTGTTGGTAGGAGAAACCTGCACCTCGTAAGTGGCGTTGATCGGAGCATTGTCTGCCGTATACTTAGGCTGTGACCATGTAAGACCAAGTCCTGTGGAGTGCTCCAGGTCTATAGTGGAATTGGCATATTCTGGAGTGTTCAACGTAAACTCAGTAGGCTGTATAAGCGTAGGGTTAGAGTCGTTGTCATCCGAACATGATGCGAATAAGCTGATGATGCCGAAAAGCAGAGCACCCATCATATATTTATTCTTCATATTGCGTTTACTTTTATAGTTCTATTTTTACTTTTATACTTTAGTTCTGAACCTCATTATATCCGTCGATCTGTGTCAGGTTCTTGTTAGAACGAATCTCTGAAGATGGGATAGGATATACGTTATTGGTCTTAGCGAATGTTGTACCATTAGTGCTACCACCCTTAAGCTCCCATTTGTATGTAGCCTGAGTTCCACCAAACTGATTGAAACGAATCAAGTCGGTACGACGAAGACCTTCGCAATAAAGCTCGCGAGAACGCTCGTCAAGGACATCGTTAAGAGTGTAAGAATCACGTTTGGCAGCATGGGCACGTTCGCGGAGAGCGTTGATGTACTTCTTTGCCTTAGCAGAACCCTCACCGTTAAGGTGCATCTCAGCCTCTGCAGCATTGAGGTAAGCCTCTGCTACACGGAAGAGGAAGAAGTCGATGTCGACAAATTTGCTGTCGTGAGGAGTACCGTTAGTAGTAGAATAGTTGTTATTCCACTTTGGTGTTGCAATACCCTTGGCAAACGCGTCGTTATCTCCAAGTTCCAAGGTACGATCTTTACCCCAAAGAATAGCACGGTCGTCAACGTTCATATCGCGAATTTCTTTTGCCGTCTTGCCTACAACAACTGTAGGATCGGTGAAGAACTTCTCTACGAATTGTGGACGAACACGCATACCTTGCCAGCTGTTTTCAGTAGTGCCAGCGCCCTTATCTGCAACTGTACTCATAGTAGCATCCCAAAGAGCAGCTACATAGAACAGAGAACCACCCCATCCCTGAGTCTTTTCTCCATCTTGCATCAATGGAAGAAGAGCCTCGCAACTTGCACCATTCGATCCATTGTCGCCCATGAAGAGCAAGTCGTATGGCTTGTAGCCATTAGCCTTTGCCTCTTCAGACATCTTGCTGTCATCGAAGAGTGCATAGCCAGTAGAAGGATCGATGATCTTCTCGGCATATTCGAGAGCCTTGTTCCAATAAGGATTGTTCTGACCATCGTTGTTAAGATATGTACCGGCATTGAGGTACAAACGGCTCAAGAGCAACCAGCATGTGCCTTTGTCGATGCGACCATAGTTGGGGTCTGTATCGCTGGTCTCTGCCTTAGCCTCCAAGAGGTCAGGCTCAGCTTTGAGCAATTCTTTTTCTACCCAGCCGAACAAGAATTCACGGCCCATCTGCAGAAGCTCTGCACGAGTGTAACTCTTGCCTTCCTCAAACTTAGAGTTGTAAGTGTGTGCCTGACGTGGTGTCTCTGCTGAAATATTGTCAATGAATGTCGGGTCTCCAAAGAAGTCGAGCATCAAGAAATAGCTATAGGCACGAAGTACACGCACCTCTGCATACTTGGTTGTCTCTGCCTTGGCAGCGTCGAGACTTAAGAAGTGGTTCTCGTAAGAGATGTTTGACATCAGACGATAGTACAAGTTCTTCAATGTAGCATTACCTGCATCAAACTTATTGTAGGAAACATCTGCGATACCGCCATCCGACCACCAGCAGACTGCTTCGTCGGTAGGTACCTCGTTGAAGTTGAACAGGTTGCGTAGAAGGGTTGACTTACCAGCGTCGTCGATAGTGAAATCGGCATTGCCGTCATTGCCTTCCATGATAAGGCCAGCGTAGCACTTGCTGTATAAGCCCGTGATGTTAGGGTTGGGGTCAACATTAGGGTCAATGTTGCCCTTATTCAAATCATCCATGCAAGAGCTCATGCTTGCTGCGAGCAAGAGAGCTGCTGTGGGGGCTATTGTTTTGAATTTATTGAGTTTCATATCGAAATCTGTTTTTTTAAATTGTTAGAAGTTGAGGTTCAGACCGAGCAGGAATGTGCGGCAACGCGGATAGATGCTGTCGTCCTTGCCAGAGTTTACTTCAGGGTCGATACCGCTGTACTTTGTGATAGTGAATACGTTAGAGCATGAGGCGTAGATACGGCCTGAGATGCCCTTGTAGTTACCCGCCTTCAACAGATTGTTGAAGTTATAGCCCAATGTGATGTTGTCGCACTTCAGGAAGCTACCGTTCTGTACAAAGTAGTCGGTAAGAGGATAGTTGTAAGAAGTCCAGCCTAAAGCTGCTATCTCCTTTGTAGTGTTCTTGTAATATCCCTTAGCGCTGCAAATCTCTTTAGTGTTTATCGCGCCTTCTTCGTATCCATTGTAGAGATAATTGCCTAAGCTTGCACGGAAGTTGCTACCGAGATCCCAGTTCTTGTACGAAACCTTGAAGCTGAAACCACCTGTCCAAGGAGCTACGATATTCTTATAGAAGTATCTATCGTTCTCGTCGATTGTTCCATCGTCATTGCGGTCTACATAGCAGCCCATGATAGGACGACCGTTCTGGTCGTATACCTGCTGGTATACCAAGAATGAGTTGGCTGGCTTTCCTACCTTATGATAGGTGATAGCCTGGTCCTGACCTACCCTCATTCCTGCCTCAATCATATCGCGGCCGCCTGCAAGCTCTGTAATCTCGTTCTTGTTGTAGGCAGCGTTAACGCTGACCTCTACAAACCAGTCCTTTGTCTGGATAGGACGACCTGTGATAGCAACCTCAAAGCCCTTGTTCTCCAATGTTCCTGCATTCATAAGGAGGGCATTGTCGAAGTTCTGACCTGCAGAGATGGTTGTGGTGCTGAGAAGGTCAGTGGTCTTGCGGTAGTATGCATCGAGGTTAAGAGTAAGTCTCTGGTCGAACATTCCATAGTCAAGACCTACGTTCCATGTGGTAGTGGTCTCCCAAGTCAGATCGTCATTGTAAGCCAACGGGCGATAGAGCAGACCTGTGTTGTCACCGCCACCGATAGGATAGAGGTGGTGATTGCTGGTGCTCTTCTTGTAAGTAGCTGTGTAGTATTCCTTACCAGTGTCCTGCTGACCTGTCTTACCCCAGCCAAGGCGGAGCTTCAAGTCGCTGACAGCTTTTACGTCTCTCAGGAAACTCTCCTCCTTAACGCGCCATGCGAAAGCTGCTGATGGGAAGAAGCCCCAACGGTGTCCGTCAGCGAAGCGGCTTGAACCGTCGTAACGGGCTGTGAATGTGAGGAGATAACGGTCAAGCAAAGAGTAGTTGGCACGACCATACCAGCTAACGAGGTAAGTCTGTCCCTTCCAGTTGCTTGTGTCGTAAGACTTGACGGTTCCTGCGAGAGCCTCGCCCTTGTCGTTCTTACCTTCGAAGGTAGAAGGATACATAGACTTGCTCCACTGGTCGCCCCAATACTTCATGTGGCTATATTCATAACCAGCCATGATGTCGAAGTGGTTGGCCTTGTTGAAGTCCTTGGTGTACTGAGCGTATGCTGTAGCCAGGAGGTTATACTTCTTCTCCTTGTTCTCGCTGTTGCCACCATAATAGAAACCGTATGTAGACTGCGGATTGTTGGTGTTATACTCACCACCGTTGCTGAATTCGCCGGCTAAGTTGGCATGCAAGTGAAGGTCTTCGAAGCCATGAATCTTATAGTCGGCCTCTACGTTGCCCAAGAGAACGTGTGCACTCTTGTAGAAGTCGTAGTTCTCTACCTTTTCTACTGGGTTTACAGGAGCATTATTTTTGAGATCGTATGGGAATGTTGGGTCGTATGCTGTAGTAGGATCTACCCACTGCCAATAACCTCCCCAGTTCTTGAATTTCTCATCGCTGCTCTTTACAGGGCGAGTAGGATCCATGTTGATAGCTGCGCCTACAGCATCCGCTCCACCAGGAACAGTCTTTGAGTAAGAATACTTACCGTTGATGTTGAGGTTGAGGTGCTTGTCGAACAGAGAAGGATTGATGTTGAAGCCAGCTGTAACACGCTTATAGTCAGAACCCTTCAAGATACCTTCCTGACCGGTGTAGCCTACGCTGACGCGGTAAGGCATTGACCATGACTGCTTGTTGATGCCACCAGTAAGGCTGACGTTATGCTCATGGCTGATGCCGGCACGATAGATTTCGTCCTGCCAGTCAGTATCGAATGTGCCTGCAGCATAGTCAGGTGTGCCGTCTTCCTTGAACTTCTTCCATCCCAAGCCTTGGTATGCAGAAGAGTCTTCGCCGTAATAGTTCTTGATGAAATCGACGTATTCAGAAGCGTTCATCACGTCCAACTTCTTGGCAATGGTGCTTACAGAAACCGTACCATTGTAAGAAACCTGCGGCTTCTGACCGCTGCGGCCCTTCTTTGTGGTGATGATGATGACACCGTTGGAACCACGCGAACCGTAGATGGCGGTAGCCGAAGCGTCCTTCAGTACAGTGAAGCTCTCGATATCGTTAGGATTGACAAGAGAGAGAGGGTTGTTCACACCCTTTGTGTCATAGTTATCCATCGGCATGCCGTCGATAACAATAAGCGGGTTGTTGCTGGCGGTAAGAGAAGCACCGCCACGAATACGGATTTGTGCACCGTCACCAGGAGCACCTGATGCTGAGTTGACGTTCACACCGGCAATCTTACCCTGGATCATGTCCTGGGCAGAAGTGATGATACCATGATTCTTCTCATCCGGCTTGAGGGCAGTAACCGAACCTGTAAGGTCGTTCTTCTTAGCCACACCATAACCGATGACCACCACTTCATTAAGATTCTGAGAGTCGTCCTTTAAGGTAACGCTCATGTTGCTCGAAGCCTTTACGGTCTGCGGAGTCATACCCAAGAAAGTGAATGTAAGCTCTGTTCCGGGGGCTGCGTCTAATGAGAAGTTACCATCAATGTCGGTAACACCGAGGGCCTTACCCTTAACTGTAATGGTAGCACCCATGACTGGCTCGCCAGAAGCATCTGTTACATGTCCCTTAACGACGATGTTGTTCTGTGCAAAGGAACTTGTAGCAAGGAGAAGACCGCCGGCAAGTGCCATGGTCCTCAGAGGCAATTTGATTTTCAACTGCTTCATGTTTTGCTGTTTTTAGTTATTATTATATGTTATAAGTGAAATTCAGTAGTTCAAGGGCTCATTTCATTCTGTTTGCAAAATTAGAATTTATAAACATACGTTGTTTCTTTTTTTGTGCAAAACCGTCATATTTTAAGTGCAATCGTTTGCACTCCGTTTTGATATTTTGTCCGAAGAAAAGCGTTACGCATTCGATAATAATGACTAATTTTGCGGCATAACTGAAAACCATGGCAGATAACTTACCTATAACAATGCGAGATATAGCCCGTGATTTGGGCGTCTCCATAGCGACTGTCAGTCGTGCGCTCAACGACAGCCCACGCATCAGCGCGTCCCAGAAAAAGCGCATTCAGGCATACGCGAAAGAACATAACTTTTACCCGAATGTCATTGGAGGAGCGTTGCGTCACAGCCGTAGCCTTCCGATGAAGGTAATAGGCGTTATCGTTCCGGAGTTTGTGCATTATTACTTCGCATCCGTACTGTCAGGTATAGAGGAAGAAGCACGTGCACGTGGCTACCGTGTTATGGTGGCTCAGAGCAACGAACGCTATGACAAGGAAGTGGCTATATGCGACGACTTCTTTAAAAATAAGGTGTGCGGCATAATCGTGTCGCAAGCCAAGGACACCAGACGTTACGATCACTTCCAGAAACTGATGGACAATGGTGTGCCACTCGTGTTTTACGATCGCATCTGCACCGGCGTGAACGGTTCGCGAGTGGTGGTGGACGATTATAATGGAGCATATGCAGCGGTCACACACATGATTGATACAGGATGTAAGCGCATTGCCTTCTATGGTTCGCCGATGAACCTGGAAATCTCAAAGAATCGCTATAACGGTTATCATGACGCATTGACCAAGAACGGACTGAAGTTGAACGAAGCCCTTGTCCGAATATGTGACGACCGCGCGCAGGCCGAGGCCATCACTCCCGAAATACTCTCTTTGCCGGACGACGAACGTCCCGACGCTTTCTTCGCCATCAACGACGACACCGCCATCGGCATTCTCTATACTGCCAAGCGCATGGGCTTTAAAGTTCCTGAGGATATAAGCATCTGCGGATTCACCAATGGCAGCCGTTCCGTGGCTTGCGATCCGATGCTCACCACCGTGGAACAGCGTGGTGTGGTAGTTGGCGAGGAGGCTGCCAACATACTGATAAGTCAGGTGGAAGGCTCGCTGCCGCGTAATGAGGTGGCAATGCGAGTGGTAAGGACACGCCTCGTAGTGAGAGGCACCACACTTTGAGTAAAGGAGTTGTAAGGAGTAAAGCCAAATTCTTTATTGCTATAAAAAGTAAAATAACCAAATAACAATGACCCAAAAACCTAATCTTTCATTCTGGAAACTCTGGAATTTGAGTTTCGGATTCTTTGGCGTACAGATAGCTTACGCCTTGCAAAGCGCCAACATATCGCGCATCTTTGCCACACTGGGAGCAGACCCTCACAACCTTAGCTATTTCTGGATATTGCCCCCGCTGATGGGTATCCTCGTGCAACCTATAGTCGGCACGCTTAGCGACAAGACATGGTGTCGCTTCGGACGCCGCATCCCATATCTTTTCGTCGGAGCCACGGTGGCTGTGCTCGTAATGTGTTTGTTGCCGAATGCAGGATCGTTCGGAATGGCTGTCAGTACTGCAATGGTCTTCGGTCTTGTCTCGCTGATGTTCCTCGATACGAGCATCAACATGGCTATGCAGCCGTTCAAGATGCTTGTCGGCGACATGGTGAACGAGAAGCAGAAGTCGCTCGCTTACTCCATCCAGTCGTTTCTCTGCAATTCTGGTTCGCTTATAGGCTACGTATTCCCGTTCTTCTTCACGGCTCTCGGCATTGCCAATGAAGCCCCGAAGGGCGTAATACCCGACTCTGTCATCTATTCGTTCTACGTCGGAGCAGCCATACTTATCCTCTGCGTCATCTTCACAACGGTGAAGGTAAAGGAATGGAATCCAGAGGAATATGCTATGTATAACGAGGCTCAGCCTCAGAACGAGGAGAAAAGTGCAGGCTGGATAACGCTTCTCAAGAATGCACCCTCGATGTTCTGGAAGGTAGGACTCGTACAATTCTTCTGCTGGGCAGCCTTTATGTATATGTGGACCTACACCAACGGCACCATTGCCGAAACCGTATGGCACACCACCGACGTGGCTTCCAAGGGTTATCAGGAAGCAGGCAACTGGGTAGGCGTGCTGTTCTTCTGGCAAGCCATCGGCTCTGTGCTGTGGGCTATGGCTCTTCCGAAGTTCAAGAACGAGAAATTTGCTTATGCTCTTAGCCTTGTAATAGGCGGCATAGGCTTCGCCCTTGTTCCATTTGTCGGCGACAAGAACCTGCTCGTAATTCCCTTCTTGCTTATAGGTTGTGCTTGGGCATCCATGCTTGCCATGCCGTTTGCCTTCGTCACCAATGCCCTTGAGGGCTACAGCCATAAGGGAGCTTACCTCGGACTCTTCAACGGCACCATCTGCATACCTCAGATTGTGGCTGCCTTATGCGGTGGCGAACTGCTTCATCTTGTAGGCTCACACCAGAGCAACATGATGATCGTGGCTGGCGTACTGCTCATTTGCGGTGCCTTCTCGGTGGCTGCCATCCGTAGCAGAAAAGAGGCGTAAAAGGAAAGTAACAGTTTTCATGGTAACAAACCTAAACCCAAATACATAATGACATTACATTTTCATATAGAATACCGTACTGCATTCGGTGAGGAAATCTCGCTCTGCATCGTGGAGAATGACGAGGTGAAGACACATCGCATGACCACCGTTAATGGAGCGGAGTGGTGGTGCGACCTTTCGCAGCGCAAGTCTGACCATAGCCTTACATATTATTATAAGGTGACGGCTGATGGCGCTTACGAGCGAAGCGAATGGCAGACGGTGAAGCATGTGCTCGACTTCACGTGCACCGCTGCAACAGAATATCACGTCTACGACCGCTGGAACGATATGCCGGACGACTCGTATCTCTACAGTAGCGCCTTTACGGACTGCATCAACCATCAGCAGCCGCAGCCTCTTAAGCCCACGTCATACGACCGTACGCTGCGTCTTATCGTACGTGCGCCGCAGCTTCGTGAAGGCGAACGTCTTGCTGTGGTGGGAGCGCAGAAGACTTTAGGCGAATGGTGTCCTGACAAAGCGCTGCCCATGACGCTCCACAACTACTGCGAATGGGCTGTCGACATCGACGCTTCGCAGCTACAAGGCGAGAGCATAGAGCTGAAGTTCGTGGTGACCAACGCCTCAGGACACGTGATGATGTGGGAGTGTGGCTGTAACCGCTGCCTCACTCTGCCCGACATGAAGAAGGGCATGACGGTAATGTACAGCCTTGACCAGGCTTTCTTCGAGATATGGAACCGCAAGCTGGCTGGAACACTTGTCCCAGTATTCTCGCTCCGTACCAAGGAGAGTGCTGGCATAGGCGACTTCGGCGACCTGAAGATGATGATTGATCTGATGGCGAAGACAGGACAGCGCGTGCTGCAGTTGCTTCCCATCAACGACACCACCATCACCCATACATGGACCGACTCTTATCCGTACAGCTGCATCAGCATCTTCGCCATACATCCACAGTATGCCGATCTTCGCGCATTGCCGGAGCTGGAGGACGAGGAAGCACGTCGTGAGGCGGAAGCAGAGCGCAGCCAACTCAACGCTCTGCCACAGATTGACTATGAGAAGGTAAACGCTTTCAAATCAGGATATTTAAGGAAAGTTTTTCAACAGGAAGGTAAGAAGATTATGAAGAGCGCAGAGTTTAAGGCGTTCTTCCAGGAAACACAAAGCTGGCTGGTGCCCTATGCTCAGTATTCATGGCTGAGAGACGAGTATGGCACAGCCGATTTCACACAATGGAAAGACCATAATACATGGAACGAGGATGACCGCGCGATGCTGTCGGATTCTCGCACAAAGGAGTATCAGGAGGTGGCTTTCTATTATTTCGTGCAGTACGTACTGTCTTCGCAGATGAAGGCGGCTCACGAGTATGCCAAGCAGAAGGGCGTAATCCTGAAGGGAGACATCCCCATCGGCGTAAACAGATATAGTTGCGACGTGTGGATGGAACCCAAATACTTCAATCTTAACGGACAGGCGGGAGCGCCGCCAGACGATTTCTCTGTCAACGGACAGAACTGGGGATTTCCCACATACAACTGGGACGAGATGCTGAAGGACGGCTGTAAGTGGTGGGTGCGCCGCTTCCAGAACATGTCGAAGTTCTTCGATGCTTACCGCATTGACCACGTATTGGGATTCTTCCGCATCTGGGAGATACCCATCGACTGCGTATACGGTCTGACAGGTCAGTTCGTTCCGTCGCAGGCTATGAGTCGTGAAGAGATAATGCAGTACGGGCTGAACTTCCAGGAGGAGCGCTTCACAGAGCCCTTCATCACCGACTGGGTGCTCGACCGTGTCTTCCATGAGCGTGCAGACGAGGTACGTAGCGAATACTTGGAGCGCATCGACGGCGAGCGTTATCGTATGAAGCCCGAGGTGGACACGCAGAGCAAGATAGAGAAACGCTTTGCTGGCGTGACCCGACAGGAAGACCTTTGGCTGCGCGACGGACTCTATTCGCTTGTGAGCGACGTGCTCTTCGTGCGCGACCGCAACCGTGCCGATATGTTCCATCCGCGCATCTCTGCTCAGCTCGACTTCATCTATGAGTCGCTCTACGATGTAGACAAGGAGGCTTTCAATCGTCTTTACAACGACTATTATTATCGTCGCAACAATCAGTTCTGGTATCGTGAGGCTATGAAGAAGCTGCCCAAGCTGGTACAGGCCACACGTATGCTCGTTTGTGCAGAGGACCTTGGCATGGTGCCCGACTGTGTTCCTTGGGTGATGGAAGAGCTGAAGATATTCAGCCTTGAGTTGCAGAGCATGCCAAAGTCGCCCACAACGCGCTTCGGACATCTCAGCCAGAACCCATATCGTTCGGTTTGCACCATATCCAGCCACGACATGCCTACGCTCCGCCAGTGGTGGGACGAGAACTATGAACGTACGCAGGACTACTATAACTCGATGCTCCATCGTGAGGGACCGGCTCCGCATCCGTTGCCAGGATGGCTTGCAGAGGACATCATTGCGCGTCATCTCGACTCTCCGTCGATGCTCTGCGTGCTGAGTGTTCAGGACTGGCTCGCCATGGACGAGCGCTTGCGTCTGCCCGATGCTGACGCTGAACGCATCAACATCCCTGCCAACCCGAAGCATTACTGGCGTTACCGCATGCACCTCAACATAGAGGATCTCATGGCTGACGACAAGTTCACGGATGAGATTAGCACGCTCATCAGTCAGGCTGGCAGATAACTCCGTATAGCAGAAAGCAATAAAACACATATAAGACAAACGTCAGAATGAAGAAGACATACATGATACTGTCTGCGCTGCTCCCTATGATGGCGGCAGCCCAGACCGTAAAGTCGCCCAACGGCAACGTGTCGCTCACCTTCTCGCTCACAGACAAGGGACAGCCCACGTACGAAATGACCTATAAGGGCAAGCAGGTGGTAAGCCCCTCTCACCTCGGACTGGAGCTTGCCAAGGACAAGCACGCCTCGAAGGGCATGGAGGAGACCAATCTCATGGACGGTTTCAAGATAAAGGACACGCAGACATCCACCTTCGACGAGACTTGGCGACCCGTGTGGGGCGAGACATCAACCATCCGAAACAACTACAACGAGATGGCTGTCAACCTTCACCAGCCCTCCTCAGACCGCGACATCACCATACGTTTCCGTGTGTATGATTACGGTATGGGTCTGCGATATGAGTTTCCGCAGCAGCAAGAGCTCAACTATTTCGTGATAAAGGAAGAGCACACACAGTTTGCTATGACCGGCGACCATACTGCTTACTGGATTCCCGGCGACTACGACACGCAGGAGTATGAATATAACATCACTCCGCTTACCGGCATCCGTGAGGTCATTGCAAAGAATCGCGAGGCATATAAGAGCAACTCGTCAACTACCGTATTCTCCGACACTGGCGTTCAGACTTCGCTGCAACTCAAGACCAAGGACGGACTCTACATTAATATACATGAGGCTGCCTGCCTGGATTATCCCACGATGCACCTCAATCTGGACGACAAGAACCTCGTGCTGGAGTCGTGGCTGACACCCGACGCCGTGGGCAGAAAGGGATTCATCCAGACTCCTTTCAACACTCCGTGGCGAACCGTAATGGTGAGCGACGACGCACGCGACATGCTCTCTTGCAAGCTCACTCTCAACCTTAACGAGCCATGCAAGATAGAGGACACCTCATGGATTCATCCCACAAAGTACTGCGGCGTGTGGTGGAACATGATTGTCGGCACAAAGACATGGAGCTACACCAACGACCTGCCGTCGGTTCGTCTCGGCGTTACCGACTACGCTAAGTGCAAGCCCAACGGCACGCACGGTGCCACTAACGAGGAGGTGAAGCGCTACATCGACTTCGCTGCAAAGAACGGTTTGCAGGAAGTGCTGGTGGAAGGATGGAACGAAGGATGGGAAGACTGGTTCGGTCATCAGAAGCTTGACGTCTTCGACTTCGTCACTCCTTACCCCGACTTCGACATTAAGATGCTCAACGACTATGCCCACTCCAAGGGCGTGAAGCTGATGATGCACCACGAGACCTCCTCCGCAGCTCTCAATTACGAGCGCCACTTGGAGGATGCTTTCCGTCTGATGAACAAGTATGGCTATGACGCCGTGAAGACCGGCTACGTGGGCGACATCATTCCGCGAGGCGAATACCACTACAGTCAGCTTATGAACAATCACTATCAGCGCGTCGTTGAGACAGCTGCCAAGCACCACATCATGGTGAATGCGCACGAGGCAACACGTCCTACCGGCATCTGCCGCACATGGCCTAACCTTGTTGGCAATGAGAGTGCACGCGGAACGGAGTATGAGGCATTCGGCGGTAACGTGGCTTACCATACCGTGATGTTGCCGTTCACTCGTCTGCAGGGTGGTCCGATGGACTATACGCCCGGCATCTTCGAGACACGCCTCTCTGACTGGAGCCAGAATAAGAGCTTCGTCCACACCACACTCTGCGGACAGCTCTCGCTCTATCTGGTTATGTACAGCCCGCTGCAGATGGCTGCCGACCTGCCCGAACACTATGAGAAGTATGACGATGCTTTCCAGTTTATCCGCGACGTGGCTTGTGACTGGGACGACTCGAAGTATCTGGAGGCAGAGCCAGCCAAATACATCACCGTGGCACGCAAGGCTAAGGGAACAGACAACTGGTTCGTGGGTGGCAAGACAGGCGAAGAGGCTCGCACGGCTGTGGTACGCCTCGACTTCCTCGACAAGGGTCGCAAGTATGACTGTGCCATCTATCAGGACGCCAAGGACGCCGACTATGAGCACAATCCGAAGGCTTACCAGATTCTGCACAAGACCGTCAAGAAGGGCGATGTGTTGAAGATAAAGGAGGCACGTGGCGGTGGCTTCGCTGTGTCGCTTATTGCTAAATAACAACAATACGTACGCTACTGACATGAAAAAGAATTATATGTTCTCGGCATTTCTTGCCGCAATGATTACGTTAAACGTAAATGCTCAGGGGCGCTTCGACGAGATGGAATACGGTAAGACAAAGACCGTATTCCGCCTCAATGCGGCTTCCCTCCCGAAAGTGCGCATCTATAAGGCAGGACAGGGTGGCAAACCCGTCAAGACTGTCAAGATGCGTGCCATAGGCGACAACCGCTGGGAGGCTACCGTAAAGGGCGACCTTAGTGGCATGTTCTATACTTTCGATATAGGCAAGGGCGAGTGTCCCGGCACGTTTGCCAAGGCTGTAGGCGTCAACGGCAACCGTGGCGCCATCATCAACATGGCTGACACCGACCCTGTGGGATGGGCTGACGACCGCCGTCCGGCTATTGCGTCGCCTGCCGACCTCGTGATTTACGAGCTTCACATGCGCGACTTCTCCATCAGTCCCACTTCGGGCATGCAGCATCGTGGCAAGTATCTGGCTCTGACAGAGCCTCGTGCCATCGACTATCTGAAGCGTCTCGGCGTCAACGCTATCCATTTCCAGCCGCTGTTCGATTTCGCTTCGGTGGACGAGACGCAGCTCCAGCGCCAGCAATTCAATTGGGGCTACGATCCTAAGAACTATAATGTGCCCGAGGGAAGCTATTCCACCGACCCTTATCGTCCTGAGGTGCGCATCCGTGAGTTCAAGGAAATGGTGCAGGCGCTCCACAAGGCTGGCATCCGTGTCATCTTCGACGCCGTATATAACCATACGTTCGACATAGACGGAAGCAACTTCCAGCGCACTTATCCCGACTATTACTATCGCAAGACAGCCGACGGACGTTATTCCGACGGTTCGGGTTGCGGCAACGAGACGGCTTCAGAACGTCCGCTGATGCGCGAATATATGATAGAGAGCGTCAAGTACTGGATAAACGAATTCCATATTGACGGATTCCGCTTCGACCTTATGGGCATCCATGACATCGAGACGATGAACCAGATACGTGCCGCCGTGGACGAGATCGATCCCTCGATATATATATATGGTGAGGGTTGGAGCGCCGGAACGTGTGCCTATCCGCAGGACCAGCTTGCCATAAAAGCCAACACACCCCGTCTGAACGGCATCGGAGCTTTCAGCGATGACATGCGTGATGCGCTTCGCGGACCGTTCTCGGACGACACGAAGGGCGCTTTCCTTGCCGGAATAAAGGGCGAGGAGGAGAGCCTGAAGTTCGGCATCGTGGGTGGCATCGCCCACAATCAGGTGGATATGACACGCGTCAACTACGACCGTAAGCCGTGGACCAACAATCCTACACAGCAGATCAGCTACGTCAGCTGTCACGACGACATGTGCCTTGTGGATCGTCTCAAAGCGAGCATTCCCGGTCTGAAGGACGCGTCGAGGTCAGAAGCTGACCGTATGGCAGAGCTTATCCGCCTCGACCTGCTGGCTCAGACAGCCATCTTCACGTCTCAGGGAGTGCCATTTATGCTTGCTGGCGAGGAGATGCTCCGCGACAAGAAGGGCGTGCATAACAGCTTTTCGTCGCCCGACAGCATCAACGAGTTCCACTGGGACAACCTCAAGCAGTATCCTCAGGTGTTCGAGTATTATCGTGGCTTGATAAGTCTTCGCAAGAATCATCCCGCTTTCCGCCTCGCCAATGCTGACGCTGTAAGGAATCATCTGGAGTTTATTGCCACCGACGACTGTCTTGTGGCGTTCCGTCTGAAGAACCTTGTGGGCATCGACTCATGGAAGGACATCATCGTCATTCTCAACGCCAATAAGGAAGCCAAGCTGGTCAACGTACCCGAAGGCGAATACACGGTGGCTTGCTGCAACGGCGTAATCAATGAGGAAGGCATCGGAATGCCGTTCAAATGCAAGGAGGTGCTGGCAGACGAGCAGTCGGCGCTGATACTCTACAGAAAGTAAGAACCATAATATAAAAAAAGATAATGAAGAAAAAACTGGTATCATTAATAATGCTTATGGGTGCTATGAGCTTGAACGCAGCAGTAAAGGTGGACCGCATCGAACCCACCAACTGGTATGTCGGCATGAAGGACGCGTCGCTCCAGCTGATGGTTTACGGCAAGGACGTGCGTGACGCGGACGTGGAAGTCAACTATCCCGGTGTGCGCATCGACTCTATCGCACGTCTCGACTCGCCCAACTACCTCTTCCTCTATCTCAACCTTGAGGGTGCGAAGGCGGGCGAGATGACGCTCAGCTTCAAGCAGGGCAAGCAGACTAAGAAGGTGAAGTATGAGCTGAAAGACCGCGCTATGGCGGGCGACAAGCGTATGGGATTCACCAATGAGGATGTGCTTTACATGCTTATGCCCGACCGCTTCGCCAACGGCAATCCCAAGAACGACGCTTTCAAGACAATGCGCGACAAGACCTGCGACCGCACGGCTCCGAGTCTGCGTCATGGCGGCGACCTTGAGGGAATACGCCAGCACCTCGACTATTTCACAGACCTTGGCGTGACGGCGCTGTGGTTTACGCCCGTTCTGGAGAACGACAGCCCCAGCAATGGCACCAACTCGTCTTACCATGGCTACGCCACAACGGACTATTATCGCGTGGACCCGCGCTTCGGCACCAACGACGAGTATAAGCGTCTCGTGGATGAGGCTCACGCTAAGGGACTGAAGGTGGTGATGGATATGATTTTCAATCATTGCGGTTTCGACCATCCTTGGGTGGCAGACATGCCGTCGAAGGACTGGTTTAACACTTCTGAATGGCTCCTGCCCGAATATCAGACCGAAGAGCATCAGAAGAAGATGGACACGATGGACGGCAATGCTAAGGTGAACGACAAGTATCTGCAGACCAGCTATAAGCTCACGCCGGTGCTCGATCCCTATGCCAGCAAGGTGGACTTGCGTGAGACGGTGGACGGATGGTTCGTGCCGACGATGCCCGACCTCAACCAGCGCAATCCGCACGTCATGAAGTATCTGATTCAGAACAGCGAGTGGTGGATTGAGACTGTCGGCATTGACGGCATCCGCATGGACACTTATCCCTACGCTGACCGCGACGGCATGGCGCTCTGGATGAAGACGCTCGACAAGGAATACCCCAACTTCAACACCGTGGGCGAGACGTGGGTGACGGAGCCTGCCTATACTGCCGCCTGGCAGAAGGACAGCAAGCTCTCCGAGAAGAACAGCTATCTGAAGACCGTCATGGACTTCGCCTTCTTCGACCGCATCAATCAGGCTAAGCATGAGGAGACAGACGACTGGTGGAACGGCATGAACCGCATATACAACGTCCTTTGCTATGACTATCTTTATCCGAACCCCAAGAGCGTGATGGCGTTCATTGAGAACCATGACACCGACCGCTTCTTAGGCGAGGGCAAGGACACGCTGGCTCTGAAGCAGGCATTGGCGCTGCTGCTGACCGTAAACCGCATCCCGCAGCTCTATTACGGCACGGAGATTCTGATGAACGGCACGAAGTCTGTCACAGACGGCTACGTGCGTAAGGACTTCCCCGGCGGATGGGCTGGCGATGCCCGCAACGCCTTCACGGCAAAGGGACGCACCAAGGCTCAGAACGATATGTTCGGCTGGATAAGCCGTCTGCTGCATTGGCGTCAGGGCAACGACGTGATAACAAAAGGCAGCCAGACCCAGTTCTGCACGCAACACGGCGTTTACGTGGTGGCGCGTCAGTATAACGGCAAGAGCGTCATGACCGTCATCAACGGCAGAAACGCTGCAGCCGAACTCGACGTAAAGCGTTATGCCGAGATAATCGG
>OHDW01000046.1_pt1 | contig 26113 bp, 20 predicted proteins | sample 1567131 | NCBI WGS metagenome assembly OHDW01 (sample SAMEA3879508, study PRJEB24766) | human gut metagenome | biome: human-associated habitat; feature: feces | place: USA | collected 1985/1987
TAGCTCGCCAGGCTCATAACCTGGAGGTCGCATGTTCGAGTCCTGCCTCCGCAACTAATATCGGTGTAACAAGTTGATAATCAACAAGTTACGCCGATTTTCCGTTTTAAGGTGCGACAAATCTGCGCCAAAAAATTTCAAGTAGTAAGACCAACATCTTTAATCCAGCTGAATGATGGCTCTAAAAGATGTTAAAAAATGTGCTCAAAATTTTGTACAGGTAAAAGTTCAGACCTTGTGGGCTACACTCCTCCCACTTTACACAAAGGAGTGCGTTGGTTCGTTGACTTCTCAGCTTACGACCCAGCACGTGGTCTAATGAGACGCAAGCGATATTATATCACAGACAATCTCAGTATCTCTGCGAAAAAACACAGAGCTGCTGAAATAATGGAAGTTTTGACAAAGCAGCTTTGTCAGGGCTGGAACCCTTGGCTGACTAATGACGAAAGCCGTGGATTTGTTCTCTTTGAAAATTGCCTGGAACGTTATTCTGAATATGTTGACCGCATGGACAGAAAACGTACACGCCAAAGCTATTCCTCAAAAGTGAACATATTGAAGGATTTCATAGCAGTCCAGACAAATCCTATAAAATACGCTTACCAGTTTGATGTCACGTTTTGTACAGACTTTATTGATTGGATTTTCCTTGATCGTGAGAGTTCTCCACGAACAAGGAATAACTATCGTGGTTGGCTTTATAGTTTGGCAGAGTTCTTGATAGCGCGAAAGCACATTAAGACAAACCCTGTTGAACATATAAGAGTGATGCCTGAACACGAAAAATTCCGCAAAGATTTGTCGCCCCAAATGCTAAAGCAAATGGCAACACATCTAAACAAGGTAGACAAACCTTTTTATCTCGCTTGCTTGATGCAGTATTACACGCTCATCAGACCAGGAGAAATGAGCAATCTAAAAATTGGTGACATCTCCATCAAAAGACAATCCGTCTTTGTATCAAAAGAATTCAGCAAGAATCACAAAGATGCTGAAGTAGGCCTGAATAAAATTGTCATTAAGCTAATGTTAGACTTGGGCATATTCAATTATCCCAATGACTTCTACCTATTTGGCTCAAAATTTAAGCCCAGCAAGGAAAAATACGGGGCATATCAGTTTAATATTAGATGGAAGGCTATGCGAAAAGCCCTTAATTGGGATGATTGCTATCAGTTCTACAGTCTAAAAGACTCTGGCATAAGAGACTTGGCAAATGCACAAGGTGTGGTCGTAGCCAGAGATCAGGCTCGGCATAGCGATATTTCCACTACCAATAAGTACATACAGAAGCATGGCGTTCAACAAGTAACTCTCAATTTTGAAGGTAATCTTACTTATGGTGAAGATGATTAAAAACCTTCAAACCGCTATTTATGCAATCGTTTATTGCCTTCACAGGGCAATAGATGATTGCTGTGTGCAAATAAAATGGCCTTTTTTTTCTTGTAGCGTTGTATCTCTCGGAGTCTTATTTTCACAAATGCAATGAGTGTCAATACTTTATACAAAGATACAACTTGTATACAAAACGTATCTACGCTACATTTTATCCTTTATAAGCTTCCCACTCCACTGCGAAGTGTTACTGAGATGGTTGGCAAACAGACATCACAGCCCGATGGCAACAAGTTGCTATTAGGCTGCCATGACTGTTTGCCAAGGACCAAATACAAAGAAAGCAGCAATTCTAAACACAATCTATCAAGGCTTACGCTTAGAAGACTTGTGTTTAGAATTGCCACTCACTTTGTTTGGACATTTGGTCTTGCCACTCGCAACACTTCACAGTTCCCCACCCTTTATATAAAACTTCTTCAAGTTCCACGAAATAAAAGAGGTTCTTAAAGACTTACCCACCCTGTAAAACAGACGGCAGCTATTCTGCTTGATGAACAAAGCACCATTCTTGTCTGTAAACAGTCAAGAGAGGAGCATTGTTCCGCAGAACGTGTGACGGATTGAATTGTCAATCGGCAGAGCATCAAGCGAAGATCGATATGAACCGACCTTCATATTGCTGCTTTTTGATTGACAACACAATTCTAATGTCACACTGTAGCTGCTGACTGTTTTACGCCCACCCTTGGCATTGGAGATTGTTGGATAACCAACATTCCTATGTATGGGATATAAAGTAAGGGAAATGACTATTTTAGATTGATTTCTCCTTAACCTTGTTAGCGGTTCTCGACATGGATGGATATTCCATCTTTATATCATATTGGTGCAATATCCTATATATGTTACTTTTTCCACGGTAGCCAGTCCTCTCCATGATTTCCTTTACACTATAGCCGGCTTTATACATGTTGATAACCAGCTTGTATCGTTTCAATTTTCTATCCTCGAAGCTGTAGGAATACAATTCAGCCTCCAAGTCATCATGCGAAGCCCTATCTCTTTTGCTGAAAACCTTGCATATCAAGTCTAAAGTGTCCACCGTTCTTCTCTCAGGAAACAACTTGTCATGCGTGTCCAGTTCATCTGAGAGGGAAATAATACGAATGTCCATCTTAGAACAATACTTGATGAAGAACATCATATCGTGGAAATTGTGAAACACATTGTCGAATGACGCAAACACCGCACTGTCTCCATTTGAAAGACTGTCAATGAACTTACACCATTCAATGCGTTTCTTGTCTTTGGTCTCTTCAATGTGAATATTGACACATCCATGACCTTTCATCAAATTGATGATTTCTGTTGTATGCTCAAAGTATTGAGCCTTATTTATATAACCGATATAGTTCATATTATCCATATTGCTAAGTAATATTGTCTGCAAAGATAATCATAAACCACTGGATTTAGGTATGAATACCATACATATATGCTATATTACTGTGTTTTAAGACGTATTCTCTGTTTATTGGTTCTATTTTTACCAAGATTAGAACCAATGCTTAAAATATTGAGCAAAAAAATTATTCTTTTCAGACTTTACTCCCTACCTTTGTCATTAAAAACAAATAAAACATCAACACCACATGAAGAAAGACCATATTCAGTCTCCAATCCGCAGAGAAAACAGCCATATCATACATCATCTACAGCCGTTTGGTAATATCGTATTACCCTTATTTTCGGTATTACTCATATTACTTGTATTTTCCAGTTGTTCATCATGCTCTGGTGGAGGGAAATACGACTTTCGAACACGCCAAGATGCCATAAACGAGTTTCGCCAATACCTATTGAAAGTCCGCTCTATTAGCCATTCCAACACCAAAGACTTTGGTGAGACCTTATGTGAATGGCATGAGATAAGTGACACTGTCTATAAGTTCCTTGCCAAAGACTCAGTTTTCATCAAGCACCATAACGAGGCAAACGACTTTTTTCTTATCAGCGACTCCATAAGAACAGAAATGCTTCACCTTACCGAAACATGGAAATACGGCTATGGGGATGTTCTCACGATAAAAGACATGACTTGTTCCTACAAAGAGGACAAAGAACTTCTCGACGCTGTTCACGAAGCAGAACCTTTCTTTAATGCTTTGGACAGTACAAGCATTAGTGTTTGTGATAAAAATTCAATCTTGAAACGTTACCGTTACTTCTTGGGCGAGACCAAGAGGTCTGGAATAAACAACAAGAATGAGCTGCTAAAATTCATGAGCCAAGAAGATTTCTTGTTCCGTTCTTTTCTTGCACACCTATATGAAATGGACAACGAACCTCTGTCCGACATCACAAAAGACACGGAAACCATCTGCCGAAATATATTTCTGGCAGCAAAGGACGGGAAAATATCATCAAAAGATGTAGTCGTTTACATGTCTATGCGCACTGTGAGGCGATTGTTACAGAACTCTGCAGAATGTGTGGAGAATATTAACCGCCTTGAAATGAAAAACAAGGCACAAGGCAACGCCTATCTTTGGATGATAATACAGCCTTTCATCAGCATTGACCAATTTTCTCTTGCCACAATGACCAAGCAGGAACGAAAGAAGTTCAACTATGTCATCTCTCAACTTCCCAAATCAAGAAAGTTTGCTGAGACGTTTGACATCAACTTAAAGGCATTGAACTATCTGTTGCCACAGCAACTACTAAAAATATACGTCTCATCATTTTAACTCCTACTAAGTATGATAACAAAAGAAGTGAACAAGTTTATGGCTTTGGCACCGCTCATGTTGCCAAGGCTCATTGACAGTAAGAAATGTGCGGAACCTGACATAACCGAAGACTCCGCAATACTTTATTTTTCTCTTGAAGAAAAGTTTCCCATTGGGTGTGTCATGGATATGCTTGATGATGATATGGACTTACTTTTACTGTATCATGGTACAAGTAAAACAGCTTCCAATATACATCATTGTTGTTTCTTTGCCAGTCCTAAATTGGGTCAAAGTATGTACAAGGTCAATATGGTGTCACAGCCTAACGGCTTTATTGATGGAATATCCGTAACCATATACGACTCTATCGATGTTTGGGAGGACGAGCTTGAAAGTGATCTTCTTTCACACGAGGCATCTTTTGACTTTATTGAAGCCATGACAGCAGCTAAACTCCTTTCTGTATTCTGCAAAATGAACTATGATGGCTGAACTACTATATAAGATAGCCGACATCATCAATGCCAACAGCAAGGTCTATCGTGCTGTTGTTCCTGAAGCAAGGCATGACTATATGATGCACGAGAACGGAAAACTTGTGAAATCATCATGTCTTGTTCTTCGCATCATGTTATCTGGCAAAGTAAAGTACCATATATCCAGAACGGTCTGGAACATATATGAGTATGACATAGCCAAAATCATAAAGAAAATATGCAGAAGAGACGGTGCTTTTGCAGAACGCATTGCAAAATGTGAACCTACATTACACGATGTTGAACTGATTATTCGCAGAGCATCGTTTAAGTCTCTGAAGCTTAAAATTTCAAATTCTCCATTCTATCTGTATGTTGGTGATGACGTTTAGATATTTCCAAGTAATACGGTATTACTCATATTATTCAAATAAAAATGACGTACTTAAAGATTGCAATATTCTTAGCATTTTCTCTGTTTTTGTTCTTGTTTCCAGCAAGGCTATACACTAACAGAAAATTCAGAAGAGCATGGCTCGGCATGGCTTACTCAGAAAACTTCAGGTTGTTCACGGCACGAATGCTGTGTCTTGCACTTATCTTGTTTCACCTGGTGTATTACGCTTTGTTCCCTTTGGAGAAAGGCATCATGCTTTCATCAATCTATGTATTCTTCTCGCTTGCTTCTAAGAAGAACATGATACTGCTTCAGACAATAAGAAAGTCACGCATGATTGTTATGGTTCTTGCCTTCACTACCATTGTACTTTTGTTTATTCCATATCTGCTTTCGGTGGCAGTAACATTAGCGTTTATTCTTGAAGCTGCCTGTTGTTTTCCTTCCAAAGTAAAACATCGTAAAGATAAAACTCAAAAAGCCCATTCGGAACCTACCGATACTGAACAAATGAAAATGTCGCCTCATTCTTAAAAACTGCATTTATGGAAAAGAATACCCATTCACTTAATTGGCTTGCTCTTGGTGCCGAATTGATAGACTGCCTGAGATCAAAAGGCAATCATCGCCTCACTCGATATGATGCCTTCGTCTGGATGATGGAACACATACAAAAAGGAGTTGCCGTGAGGGATGCGGACGGAGTTGTCATAAACACAGCACCTTATTCCGCTTCTTACAAACGCCTTGCGGAAGATTGGAATTGGGAGCGTCATACCGTTCAATCATTCATCGAAGAGCTTACGGCTTTGTCGGTCATCACTTCTAAACGACAGGGAAATGTTTATGTCTTTTTCATCGGCAAGAAGTCTTACAAACAGCTTGTCTTATGACTTCACATTCCCTATCATTTCACCTCAGAACGATAACAATGCAACAATCAAATGTGTTCTTCAAAATCTCTGCGAGCTTGCTTGCTGCAATTCAAAAACGACTTGCGTCAACGACTCGTTAAGCAACGATTTTTCAAATCGGTAAGCCTAATTACCGGTTTTGAGAAAACCGTATTAGGCTGCCACTCCAAGGGGAGTTCCTTCGGGGAGCAAGCTCTGGCAGGGTAATGGTACTTGAAACTTAAAAACAAAGAATATGGCAGGAAAAAAACAGGTCATGGATATGCGCTCTACGACCAGTGGTGTAAGTTCGCAGGAGAGTGACGAACAACAACGAAACTGGACAAAACAGCATTGGGAGAAGAAAGCCAAAGATAGTCTTTCCAACTATGACCCGACACGGGCGAAACTCAACTTTGAAGTCGTAAAGGGTGGTATCATTCAACCGATAGACACCTCAAAGACAATAGCGGAAAAGATGGCGGAGAACTTGGCTGCAAGGGGTATCAAAGACCCAAACGCACGTCCCAACGCTGTGATGAAAAGACGGACTGTTGCCCAGTTTATCTTTGGAGGCAATCGTGAACGTATGCAAGAAATTGCTTTTGGCAACCAAACAGTGGACTTGACAAAGGGTGCTGATAACTCTTCAATAGTCCGCTGCAAAGACATAGAAGAATGGGCAAAGGATGTATACTCATTCATGGCAAAGCGATTTGGCGAGGACAACATCATCAGCTTCTATGTCCACCTTGATGAGAAAAATCCACATTGTCATTGTACGTTGGTACCAGTAGATCCCGTAAAGAATCGCATTTCATGGAAAAGTGTATTTGGTGATGGCAGAGAAGCAGAGTCTGCTAATATGACCAAGCTTCATAGTGAATTGCAGGAGGCTGTAAGTGAGAAATGGGGATTGGAACGTGGTAGCAATATGGAGGAAACAAGGGCAATGCATCGTTCCACAGAGGAATACAAACGTGAACTTGTGTCAGAAGTATGTAATCTCCAGTCTACGAGGGAAGACTTGTTTAAGCAAATTCACCGTGCAGAAATCAAACTGAAAGGTATCTCTACCATGATAGCCAACCTGCAAGCCCGAAAAGATGATATACAAACGCAGATTGACCAAATAGCCCAGCAGCTTGGTCAATCCGGTGCTGACAATGACGAATTGGCTAACAAGATCGCTCTGTTACGCAAGGAGATGGAAGGTATAGACGAGAAGTTGGCAGTAAGATACAAAATGCTTGACGATGCCAATGATACTATCAACGAAGCGAAAGCCAGACTTGCGGAAATGAGGGAAGAACATCGTGAAATGCTTAAAAGTCTTGGTGAGGACAATGATTTGAAAGCTACGGCAATTCAGAAAAACATTCTTTGGACTTACAACAAGATGCTGACAAATTCCATAGAGCCACTTATCCCTTCTTTATCAGACCGCCAACAAGAAATCCTTGACGAGTCGGGATATAATGACCTTACAACAAACACCGACAACATAATCAACTGTGCCATGCTCCTGGTTCTCGGCTATATCCGTGAGGCAACTACTTATGCCCAATCTTGTGGCGGAGGCAGCTCACCTGGTACTGGTTGGGGACGTGACAAGGATGAAGATGATGAACATTGGTGGCGGCGCTGCATTGCTCAATCGGCTGCTATGATGCGTCCTGCGACACATAAGCGAAAGCGAGGACGGTAAATATGAGTAATACGAGTAATATGAGTAATTGTCTTGATGTAAATGCCAATACAGGAATCATCCATATTAGTCTATGTTATATAGGTTACATACAAGCAAAATAATATTGTAGTAACTTTGCATTCAAATAATTATCGTAATTAAAAAAAACAACATGAAGAAACTTAAAACATTGCTTAGCATTGCTACATGCGCATTGCTTTTTTCTTCTTGTGGTGCTTTTAAAAGTAGCATTGCAAGTTATTCTGTAGGACTTAAAACAGTTGAAAGTCCGGCTAATGCCAAACAGCAGTTTGGAGAAACAAAGGTTGTCAATTTTCAAGATGGTACAACCAACAAGTATCGTTATGAAGACGACTACATTAACATCGTTTGGTATGTAGGCTCAAAGCAATTCAACTTTGACTTGACTAATAAGTCAGGGCATACTCTTAAAATTAACTGGGATGACGTCAGTTATGTTGACTACAATGGAAAAACAGGGCGCGTGATGCATTCTGGAGTTAAGTACACAGAACGCAACAATAGCCAGCCTGCATCAACAGTTCCCAAAGGAGCAAGTCTTTCAGATATTCTTCTTCCAACAGAAAACGTATATTATATATCTGGGCAATATGGAGGTTGGCAAGAAAAGTACCTCATCCCTTGTGTCTATAAGGATGCTGCGACCAAATTATCGGAAGCCCCATCATATGTAGGTAAGACTATGACAATCATGATGCCAATTATGATTGAAAATGTCCCAAATGATTACACATTCACTTTCAGTATAGACAAACTGTTAGATGAAACTAAGAAATAGACAATAAACAAGCCGCTAGCCCATTGTGGAGAGCGGCTTGTTTTCAGTTTTTTCAGTTTATTATTTCTATAGTTTTTATTTCCCCGTTAGTTCTGTAGTTACCAATGTCTGAGCCACGGAGCACTTTTTCTGCTTCGAGTATGCATCCCTTTTTTATTCTATAAACAAAAAGAATATCCATAGGTTGCAAACTGCTATTAACGGATGAGATAACCTTGAGAACGTTTTTCCCGTCCATAATACACACTTCGAAGGTTATTGCCCGATTCAAATATTTAATAATAATCTTCGTTCCTACATCCAATGTACTGATATAGATGGTTTCATCTGCATATCCCCATTCACTGTCAAGATTTTTAGAAGCAGAATAATCGTCCCAAGATTTATAACCTATGTATAGAGCAATTGTATTAAGTGTATATTCACTGGTTTTTCTTTCATCATTTATATAGTTGAAGAGGCGTTTAAGGGTTGTTGTACCGATAGATCGCCCAGTCTCCTTAAATATGTATGATGACAATAATCCAAAGTCGCCAGCCTTATCAAACATAAGACCAGATTTCTTTTTAACATCATCAATTATGGCATTGTTCAGTATCATATTTCAACTTTTATAAATGAGAAATTATCTGATATGTGAGGTGCTATAGAGTCAAATGTACATTTTTGTCTATCAGTGTAATTCAAGGCTTTTGTTATGTCAAATTCCTTGTGAAATCCATCAGTACATAGAATAAAGACATCGCCAGTATCTATTTTTACTTTATGTATCGTAGCAACGTCAACAGTAGCATCTCCCATTAACGATTTTGTTACAACAGAAGCATATTTTTCATAGTCTGATACTGTAAGAGCCTTGGTTTTGGCTAAGGCATTAATAATGGAATGATCTTCAGTCCGATACACCTCTTCGCTGTCTCTATACATGTATATACGGCTATCACCTAACCATGCAAGATATGCATATCCTCCAGAAACGAGAAGTACCGCAATGACACTACCCATTTTTGAAGTTCCCAGAGCAATCCGTTTTAACATAAGTGCATCGTTGGCAAATGTAATGGCTTTTTTTAACAATGTGGCTGGCTCAAAGCAAGTATAGTTCATTTCGATATAATCAAGTAGTGCATCGCCAACGACCTTAGATGCCGCTGCACCATCGGAATACCCTCCCATACCATCAGCCACTATGTAAATGCCCGAGCCGTTGGGAAGAGAACCATAGACCAAATAGTCCTGATTCTCTTCTCTACAACCTTTATTTGTATATTCAAAAACTCTCATATATTACTTTACGGCTTGAATAGTATCTCCACCATGTTTTGTCACACGTGGACGTATACTAATCTTTATAGGACGTTGCGTTATTGATTTGTCAGAAGCCTTGTTAGCCCAAATGTACGCTTCTCCAGAACCCAGTGCTGCCATTTCTGTTGCTGTCAGTGTCTGGAGTGGTGTTATGGCTTTTTGAACATGTTTAACCCATGCCGGAGAACTGAACCTATGCATGACAACAATAGAACTGAGTTCTATTATCTCTGTCGGAAGACTCATCGGATCCTGGCTTGCAATCATTATTGAAACACCTTTGTGTCGCATCTCGCGTATTGCTGTCGTTATAGAGCCAACAAGTTCTTTGTTGTTCATGTATTTATGAGCTTCATCAAAGACAATGAATTTATTGAATGCACGTCCATCAACCTTCATTACAGAAGAGAAAATGTTGAGCATTACAACAAACAAACCAAGAGCCTCGTCTTTTTCAATAAACTCATCGCGTAAGTCGACAATAATAAGTCTCCCCGGTTTTAGATACTGTTGCAATTTGTTGCCATCACTGATGTATTCTTCTGCAAAATCAAGCTTTTGCTCTGCAAGAGAGCGTTGCGAAGAGCTCATGTGGTCGCTATTTGCAACACCATTACGGATATTGGCAAGGCTCATGTCATACCGACATGCTTTCATTATCTGCTTTAACTCTTTGATGTATGTAGAATCGTTGCCCATCGCTCCAAGCAAGAACATCCAATCCTTTACGGACAGCTCTGATGAGTCGAAACCAATTGGGTGAACGTCTATATCTGGATATTCCATCTTTCTTGTTTCCACCTGACTTTCAGGAGCGAGCAACACAACATCCTTTATGCAGCCTGGTTCTGCGCCATACTCAGCCTTTAGTTTTGCCAATTGACCGGCTTCATCATTTGGATATACCATTGAAGTGAATTCAGGTGCATAATCCATGCTGTCGCTATAGTGGAAGATTACACTTGCCATAGGTGCCGGCAATTTATTTACCTTGGAGAATTGACGAAGAACCATCTCCATGATAGATCCAATAGTATAGCTTTTTCCTGCACCTTGTACACCGAACAGACTAATTGTGTTACACTCGTTCAAATCTAATCCTATGATTCGTCCGTTACTTATCATTTTGCCAAGTATGCCATAGTGAGGGCTGTCTCCGCTTTTGCCAATGATTACATCATAGTTGGGTTCCTGGTAATTTTGGTCTACAGGTTCTTCTGGCGGAATAAACGAGACTGATGGTTGCTCATCAGTTTCATTCTCTGTCATATCCATGCCAACATTTTTCTGGGTATTGGTAACAGTTTTAACCGCAGTCTTTTTGGGAATTACGATTTCATATTCTGGATCCTGCTCAGGTTCTACTGATGTATGAACTGACTCCACAGAAGGTAAGTTGTTCCCTGTCTGTACATTGGCAGTGATGTATGATGGTTCAAAGTAATTAACGAATTCTTTGTCCATTGCTTCGAGTTTCTGTGTATTAAGAGTTCCTTCTGCATTCAGAATTTCCCCTATGACAGGCTCACCCATCGTATATATCAAAGCATCACCATGGAAAGCCTTCTTCTGGCGTTCCATCTGAGTGAAATCAAATATAACTCCTAACTGTTTGAAGCGGATAGTATATCCATCAGCCAATTTGCTCAGAAACGCCAAATAGCTATAGGCAAATTGGGGATCCAACTGTCCATAGCGCATGGCACGACGAATATAAAACTCCAAAAACGATTTTAATTCAAGCACTTTCAGTTCTCTGTCAAGACGGTCATTGCCATCTACAGCTATCTCGAAGTGGGAACGCAGGGCATAAATGGTGTTCTCAATCTGATCAACCATTTTTTCATGCAGTTCTTCTGCATCATAGTGAGCGTTGCGGCATTTTATCTCTACTACGGTAAACAGAATCTCTTTCTTCTTCGAATCTATCTTGACAACAAGATTATCAGCTCTCTCCTTGTTCTCATTATCCAAATCGACAAACAACTCCTGATGAAGGTCTATTGGTATAAGGAAAGACTCTTTGGTTATGCCCTTCTTTTCCAAGAAACGCTTACATAGAGTAGTCCCAATAATCTCGAATCCCTTGCGCGAGGTAGTATTTACCTGCATGATGAGCGAACTGCTAACAGAACGCACGTCTTCCAATATTTGTCTGAAATTGTCATATTTTTCCAGATTTATACCGTATTCCTTGAAGAGAGGTATCATCAATGCCCCAATTTCACTTGTTGGCTTGGTTGTGAGATATGATGACACACCTGTTGCTTCCTCGCCTGGTACATAGTCGAGGAGATAAGGGGTATCGTTTGTTCCAACACAAGGAAGGTCATAAAACTCAGGTCCCATGTTCTTGTCGAAAGTTACAACCCAATCACTGCTGTCATGCACAAAGGAAAGAAGCATCATGTCGTTTTCCTTTAGGCGGAGTGTGGTGGCAGGAACTGATTCCTCATGTGTTGAAGATAGCAATTTACTTGTTGCATCTTGCAATCTGGCGAAGAGGCTGACTTCCATGTTGGCTGATTCTGAGACAGGATTCGGTAACGTCTTGTTTGAAAAATAGCGGTTCCATACAAAAGACTTGCCTTCCTTTGTCCAATTGACAACATTTCTGCAGATAGTACCATTCAGATAGAAAGAACGGCTCAACTCGTCAGGCCGTACCAGCTCTGTATTGACGGCAAAAGGATTGACCAAGAAAGATAGGTGCGCTTGATATTTGTCATGATCGTCTATGAAGTCGCTTATCTTGTTTAGAGAGAAACGGAGCTTAGGGAACAGGCGATTTGTGGAAGCCTGAGAGAACACTTCTGCTTCAGGCACACTGGCAGCATCAGGGTCAAGCAAGTTTTTGAAAGCCTCGCCTGACTGTAGCATATTGCTGTCGGAGAACAAGCGGATTTCATATGTCAATTCATGTCCCAAGCCGATTTTCTCCAGTTCTATAAGTGCCTGAGCAAATACAGAAGCATCACCTGCATTGAACAGATTAATAACAAGTTTGTCTGTATATGGGTGAGAAAGACCATAGTTGATGAGGTGGCGAATAACCAAATCCATGCTGACATCACTGTCAATACGTTTCTCTCTCGCTACATTCAGCAACATTGCTGTATATGATTTCAGCTGTCTATAGCTGGATGCAAATGTCTCTTCTTTTCCAAAAGAAGGTTGAGCAAAGGCTCCCCACCCAAATGTAATTTCTCCGATATACTGATATGCCTCCTTTAAAGAGTTGTCGCAAAGTACCAGAGGTGCTATCTCCATTGGCAGGAGCCCGAGGAAAAGCTTGTCCAACTTTCTATACCAGGCCTTACGGTATTTAGGGGTCTCCAGTGTTTTTTCTTCCCAATCTTGGTATAGCTCATAGAGGTTCACTATCCACGCAAGGCGCAGTGGATGGAGCGGTGTGATAAGTTTCACATTGACATTCGAACCATCAGGCATTTCAACAGTAAGAAGAACCATGTCGAGATTTTGGAGTGTAATAATCTGTTTCTCGCTCAATTCCTGCTCACTGAGATTTCTCAGCCACGAATCATACTCATTCAAATAAGCTTTGACAAGACCTATATTGATTGTAAAATCTGTAGTGCATGTAAGACCCGTTCCATTGTCGGCCGACTCACTTATGACGCCAAACAACTCTTGGCGCAATGCGGATAGTTCGTCAGGAATAGCCACATCAATGGCTGGCACGAAAAGCGGAAACTCTCGTGCTGTATCAGTCGGGTCCAATAGTTTCGTGTCTGTAGGGTTCCCACTGAGCAGAGCCACTGCATGACCAAAGCTTGAGTCGTTCTCTAGAAATGTTGTTTCCAGCTGAATCAGTTTTTTAGGCAATTGTATCTGATATGCGTATGCAGCACCGAAATCAAATTGATATGTACTGTTCAGCGTTCCTTCAATCCATGCACTTCTGTTAGTGCCATCGTTAGGGATTTCAAGGTCTTCTTTTGTAGAGTCTTTCTGGGAGAGATGAGCGCTTCGGTAGTGTATAACTGCTTGGGTATAGCTATTTACCTTACCACGCTTATCTACTTCGCCGTCAGTTTCCATATCACCTTCTGTTATTGTGAAACTCTCTGACTCATTGCAGTAGGCTACATGTTGCTCCAATCGATATTGCTCCATTTGGAGGCTTGGGTTTTGTTCCTTTGCGTCAAGCCATGCAGCTTGCACTCGTTCCTCCTTAAACTCCTTCAGCGCATCAAGAACAATGCCATTCTCGTCAAGGGCGCGCACACGCAGCATATACTCACCCTCTTCAAACATTCGGTATGAAATGTTTAGGGAGAGTTTGCGTGAAGCACGCTTATTGGTTCCTACCTTTGCTTTCTTTACAACTCCAACTTCTGTAAAGTCCTCGATGTTCACTAAGGCTATCTCGAAAGAAACGATATCGGGGTAATCCTTTGGTGAAGGATCTGTCGTGATATTAAACGAAATTTTGCCTTTTTTATCTTGGGGAATAGCAAGAATTAGCGCACCTGTTTCAGCATCACGTACCAGTTCTTTCTTCGGGTCTTTTCCAGGAATTATCTCTACGGTAAGTTTTATTGGCTTGTCTTCTCCCTTGTCAATCCAAGGAAGTTCGGCATAGTTGAATTCTGGATGGAAATCATGAATATTTTCAAACAGCGCCAAGGCATCCTCTATGTACTCTGTCGTTGTTAGGAAATTCATCAAATCTTTCTGCACTGTATTTCGCACAAGTGGCAGACTTGCTATTCTGTCAGCCGCAGTCAATGAAAAATCACTCATTACAGGCGACACCTTTTCTTTGTTAATCATGAATCTTCGTCTGGCAGAACCTTCATTCTTTATAAGGTCTCTGTCAGGCAACATTCCGAACAAATAAAGTCCATTTCCCCACGCCTCGTCAGCAAATTGATTCATTTCAAGATAGAGCAGATAATTGACAACGGCTGTTCTTGAGGGATTGGTCTCGTCTATAAGATCTGCCATCTGCTTCCAAAGAAATTCTTTTTCGTCTGGTATCTCATGAATCAACTTTCCAATAAAAGAGTCTTGCAGTTCTGCAACTGAGAGATTCTGAAAAGTAGCGTCTCCATATGAATCTTCTGCCGATGTACGGCTGTTTGAAGGTACAAGAATCAATACCGACTTGTCGGGATTGTTTCGCAATTCAATAAGTTTTGTGGCGTGTATGAAATCCTCTCCCTTCTCTGTCTCAGAAAGGATGAACACTTCCATTCCATTGTTTAATGGACGTAGCAATGGAAGCAACACACGCAGTTCTTTCAATGCCAAGCCCGTTATCTTCATACAATGACCGGGCTTTGCAGCTTTCAACTTTGCCGAGTAAGACTCAACAACATGCTGAATGAAACGTTCGTAGTATAGTGTTTTAATATTTGCCATTTAGTCTTCCAATTTATAACGTGGACGAATTTTTTGAAGGATGCAAGCATCACTCATGTCTGTATAGAATCCTATCTGCCGCAGTTTGTTCTTGAATGCTTCCATATTTGTGCGGAATGCCGCATTCATTTCTACATCTGCATCAGCAAAACGCTCTTCATCAATACCGTTAATAATGAGACCATACCGCTCTCTTATAGCATTTGCCAACTCATCTATAGACAGCGAGCATGTTTCATAGCTTCCGTCGTCTTTTTGGCGGAGTACCAATAGTTGAACCAATGTCTCCAGCAACTTGGATCCGATGACACCTCTGCGAGGATGCCGTTTTGACCGGCTGTCAGCCAACAGCATCGATGGTGAGTTCTTCATGGAAGCCGAGTCAAGAAATGCAATAAGATACTTGCGCTGTCCGCTGCCAAGATTTGATTTCTCCAACACATGCAGCAATTTTCCAAAATAGTCGTTTGGGTTGAAATACTGCAACATTTCTTTCATATCTTCTTGATCGAATTCCTTGTCGTCCTTTAGTGGCAAATTGTTACAGATTGCGTTAAGGACCATTTCGTAGTATTCACCCGATTTATTATTGTCTTCATTCAGATAACGTAGAGCTTCGTCTATGTCACAGTGCTTTCTGTCTTGCACAAGGTCTATCATATATGTACTTCTGATATACTGCCCATAGCTGTTTTCCATTCGCTCAATATCCTTGCATGCATAAGGAGCGACTATACTGTCAAGATTTTCTGTCATATCTACAATCATTGACCAGTCATCCTTTAAGTCACGTGTGCCTTCAGCTATCATCTTTGGAAGCATATATATAACCTTCATCGTGTAGAGTGCAAGATGCAACCCGCACAGAATACGCAGATAATCAATAAAGACAGCGCGTGGCAATCTCTCCTTATACAAAAGCAACCTGCGTATATCATCATTAAACAGGGCTGCCTGATCACGCAGAAATGGCAAAGGCGTGGCGTCGACCGACGTGTTAACGCCAAGTCTTTCTTTTAGCGGACTTGTCATATATAAAATGCCCATAGTGTCCACATCAAGATTTTCTGCCTTGACAATACTTTTCGACTTTTTGTCCCATCCCTTGTTTAGATATTTCTCCAATCCCGTCATCACCTCGGGGTTGCTGTGAAGCATCAAGTACAGTTGGTCTGAAGCATAATAATCCCTGCAATATTTTGCATTCTGCACACGGAAGCTTAACATGTGCAGAGGTTTCATAGTGGCTATATGTTCCTTAATCATGTTTCCACGATTCACAATTTCAAGCAGCGAGCTGCGAAGCCAGTCGTCTACACCTTCCTCGTTGTCAGTTGCGCCTTTTATGCAACCATGCTGCTCGAGCACGGCGATATTTTGCTTCAATATGTCTATCGTGTATTCCTTTCTGAACAGCATGGTTACTGGAACTCCGTTGGCATACAGTTTGGCGAACAAATTGGTGAGCACACGGTCAAGGTTTATTTGCTTGAAATTGACATATAGAATGTCTTTGTTCATAAACGCCTTGACACCGGTTCCTCTCTTTAATTTCAGTATCATAGTTGTATTCCTTATGCTTTAAGAGGTTCTATTACAATATGCTTGTTATTGTCCATTCTTATTACAGTAAACTTCCGGTTGTTCTTTGTGACAAGAATCTCCGAATATGTTTTTGCCTCCAGCAGATTCTTGAAAATCTGCAACTCTATAAAGCGACCGCGAAGGTCATTGACAGAAGGGCTGAAACCAGCGCGAATGTATTGCAACATCTCGTAAAGGTCAAGACTGACGGTCAATTGTATAAACATGTCCGTCTTGTGGCGGAAGGTCAGACTGTCGCTTTCGTATTCAATGTACTTTGTCAAGTGGTCTGTCTTGTTGACAAACAACTCAAATTCCTCCAATGGAAAACGGCGGTAACTCTTTGATATAGGGTCTGCTACATTAGAGCTTGCCAAAAGCAGATAGCCTTCTGTAAGTTGCGCATTGTCACATCCCTCGCTTGCGGATATTGCCCTCGCCAAGTCTTGCTTTGTCTCGTTCAAGGCATCGGCGTTTTCCAAACGAAGTTGCTCCTCAAACTTGCTTGCATACCGATATGGCAAACGTCGGCGATAGTCTATCGTTCCCTCGAAATACTGGTGACGCACGAAAGTCTTGTGACGACCAGTCGCTTGCATCCGTATCAAATCCGACTTTATTTCGTATGCTGGAAGAATAACGTTGTTTTCGTTAAATTCATTCAGAAGGTTGCGCTTTCTGTCACTGAATATCAGATAGTTGTCGGAATGTTTGCTGCTATAATACAGGTCTCTGTCAAATGCTGGTAGTGCAACTCCTGCAACATCTGTCTCACGAAGCAACTTCACAAGACGGTCGTTTGAGGCGAGTGAAGGCAGCATAAAGTCAGCCGCTGGCCATGCAACCGGGGCTGTCACATTGAAATAATAGTATTGCCAGTAATATTCCGGAATACGCTCAGTCTGGACATATTCAACAAGCTGCTTTACTTCCTCACATGAGTAGTCACGTGTTAGCATCCATGCTATCATGGAACGGAGATCACGCATAGTTATGTGTAGCTCACGCTTGTAAACGATTGTTCTTACAAGCCATTCAAGGCGGCTTATCACTTCGTCTCCGGCACTGCTGTCCTGGAATGTATCCACATTGTATTTAATGTAGCATCGGTCGGCAATCGGACATCCTTCACATTTCGACCATAGCTCGGGACGGGTGAGTTTCTTTATCTGCTGAGCCAACAGGCTTGGTGTATCACCGTCTCGTGCTGTAACTGAGCGTAAGTTCAAGTTGATGACCATCAAGCCTGGCAGCAGTTCCGCATGACCTTCTTTATAGAAGTACTCTTCTATATTGTCCTGAAGTTTTCTTAATTCTGGTCTGGTAGACAGAAAATCAACAAGCCGTCCTTCGTTAATGGCAATTACACGACCCTCTGTAGCCTTCGTGTAGTCGCTTATAGCATTGAAAGGCGAAAGGAACTGTGACAACACTTCATCGTTGGCTTTTTCTTCCTCATCTTGTGAACCGTCATAGTTGGACTCAAAACGCACACCATTGATATAGAACTGTGAGCCATTGTTCGATTGATATGGAATTTTGTCTGTGCCTTGGCTCTCAATCCTATGAATGAACGCTGTCTTGCCGTCTCCGGCATTGCCTGTTATGATAATCAACTTGTACTTCAAGTCTTTGATGTCTTGAATAAGTCGCTTGTCGAGTTTAGTCTCAGTATAGGTGAGTTCGTCGAAAGTATGGCATTTTGCTCCTGCTCGTGTACCACCATTGCCATGTCGGCTTTGGCTGTATAACGAGTTGATATAATCTACCGGATCAAGATTCTCTTTCTTGTCTTCATTCCCTGCATAGTAACTTACAGTTCTTGTGTCTTTCAGTATTCCGTCAACACCAATCTTTTGCAGAGCTTCAAGCATCTCTTTGGCTGAGGTGAATCGTTTTGTTCGGTCTGTAATGATTGACTTCATCACGAACTCTGTAATTTCATCCGTCAACTTGTCATTGTATTTGCGTATGTCTGTTGGCAACATATGTATGTTTGGACGCATCGTACTGCCAGGCCAGGGATAGGCATGAGCCAAAAGTTCATATATGGTGATTCCCAATGCAAAAGTATCGGCAGACTTGTCCCAATCAATCTTGTTTCCGCTTACAACAAGGTCGGGTGCCATATATGGGAATGTGCCTCCAAAGGACTTGTCGTCTGTGGTGGTGGATATATTGAAGTCAATCAACTTATACACCTGGCGCTTGTGCCACATGATATTGCTTGGCTTGATGTCTCTGTGAAAAACGGGTGGATCCTGTTCCTGCATATACACCAAGGCACTAAGTATCTGTGTGGACATTTTGTATACTTCGTCAATAGGCAGACGCAAGTCGCCTCTGGTGTAGCTCTGAAGGTTCTCGCCTTCAAGCAACTCCATCAGGGTGTAGAACAATCCTTGCTGAGTTCTGTCATTAAACTTAAACTTCACTATGTTTGGATGGTCAAGTGACTTTAATGCCTCGAATTCGTTAATGGCGTTGTCTACGGATGCATCGCGTTCAAATATCTTTATTGCGAGATACTGTTTTTGCATATCATGCCATACTTTGAACACTCGTCCAAACCCACCTCTTCCAAGAACTTCGTGAAGTGTCATTGATGGAGTAACTTTTACTCCCGGCTTCATATCCTTCAGATACCAAGTCTTTTCCTGGCTGGCATTTCCTCCAGCTGCTGTTTTGCTCGTTTGAGCAGCTGTCTTTTGACCTTCTATCGATTTGTTGATAAAGTTGATCAATTCATCAGCATCTTGCCACCGCTCATCAGGATTTCCCACAATTGTATGTTTCACCACTTCGTCCATCCATTTCGGAAGGTCTTTTGATATATGGGTTGGCAGAAGATCGTCGGTCAGACGGCCGCCAAGTGCCGTGGTGAAGGTGAAACAACTGTCAAATGGTACTTTGCCGACCATAAGTTCATAGAAGATAACACCCAATGAGAACAGATCACTGCATGGATAGACATCATTCTCCATAAATTCTGGTGCAGAATATGGCGATTTCAGGTTGGCATCATTTTTAACGGTAAAACTCAAGTCGGAGTGTTCCACAAACCACGCCATTCCAAAGTTGGCAAGTGCCGCCTTACCGCCTTCATACACATATATGTTTTCCGGACATACGTCTCGATGATACACTTGCTCTTGGTGGGCAGCTTTCAGTGCGTGAGCCACATCAAGGATAATACTTATCTTGTCTGTCTGCTTGAATGTTTTCTGACGGAGTTTGCTTCGTAGCGAACTCTCATCTTGATAACGGCTGATTTCATAGTAGTAGGTCTGCTCCTCGTTCATTCTACACTCTGTCTTCACGATATAAGGAGACACGCCTATCTTGTCTTGTGCAAATCTTGCATTCTGAACTGTTAAAGTTAGTTTCTCCAGTTCTTTCGGACTTTTACCAGCTACATCGAGTGGATATTCCCGTATTTTATACCGTGCAGTTGCAATCAGCTTGGGCACACAGAGATATTCGGTAAACATTTCCGTCTCCTGAAGCATCTCTTCTATCTGGTAATTGAAAATCTCCTTGCGCTCATATTTGCGACGCTCCACAGACTGTCCAGTTAGCAAGTCTGTCAATTTGTTCTGCAAATCTATGATAGCTCCTCGATTGCGCCCAACAAGTTCTGGATTGGTCAAGAAGTCAATAAGGCTGTCACCCAATGTGAAAGTTTGTCGGTAGCAGTCGCATGTTGGGTCGAGTCCAAACTTTGACTGCTGTGGATTGCTCAGTGTTACGGCTGTCAGTATCTGTCCGAAATGCCAGTCGGGATGTTGGTTCTTTATCTTGCTTGCAAGAATACGGCTTTTTAAGCCTGCTGTCTTGTGCGGATTGGCAACTTCCTGTCCGCTTCTGAACCAAGCCCAGTCATCTCCTTCAAGATTGCCTCCCCAGTCCTTGTTCTCAATGTGGTAAACAGCATGTGGAGCCACCACGATACAGTCATACTCCCAATATTTCATCACTCGGTTTGGCCCGGTTATGGATATGTTGAGGTTAGGAATGACTATGTAGTTATCTGGCAACTTCACACAAAGAAAGTCAAACAAACGCTTTTCACCAGCATTTACAGGACCATCATCATGTATGGGTTTTCTCAGTTGTGCCATATTTATTTCGTTTATTTATTATTCAAAATCGTTTCAAGTTTTTCAATCATGCGATCTGCTCTTTGAGGAATAACCTTCTCACAGAAAGTACAAAACCTGTCAACAGCTCTAAAGTAGCTATCACGGTCAATATCTTTCATATAGCTCCAAACAAAGTCAAAGCAATCCTTGGGCTTGCATTCATCATCCACAAATCCTTGAAGGAGCATGTCGTTGACGAAATTTGTCCAGCCAGTAATGCCTTGATAGTTTGCCAACATCTTTCTGTTTTTATAGAATATGCCTTTAAGGTGCAAGTCTTGCTTCTTGGTGCCCTCAAACACGGCATACATGGCTTGCAGATATTTGTCCATGTAACCTCTGAACTTGTAGGCATCTTTGTAACCAGCTAATGACTCCTTGTCATTTAGTTTGTTTGGTAACACCCACATGTTTCCTATAGAGTTAAGCAGGTGGAACACTTTTAGTGCCCGATTAAACAGTTCCTTGCTCGGACAAAATTTTTCCATACCTTTAAAGTATTGGTCTAATATGTTGCTGCCAAACAAGTTTTGCGAATGAATCATCATTGAGCTGCAATATTCGTATCGCTCTATAGATTCCACGGACAATCCTAGCCATGAGTCAGCAAAGACCAATGCCAATACAGACTTTACTATCGCTGATTTTGCAGCATCAACATTGCCGTAAGTTTCATCTTCTTTTACCTTAGACAGGTCGTAATCACGCAGTTTTCTAATGTCTCCGCCCAGATATTTATCTCTAAATGTTTTTATTGTCCTTAAAGCATTTTCATCCGATGTCTTCTCTTCCTTTTCCTTGGCTTTTTGCTGGTTGTATTTGTCCATCTCCTCAAAATGAGACGGCTTGCCCAGTTCTGTCTTGCGATATTCGCATCTGCCTTTAAGATAACGTTCACGGAAGCTCTTTATAAAGAGTCTTCCACACCCTTCTCCGTGACCTTGTATGCCATTTGCATATATACAGCCCTCGCAAACAGAGCCTTCAACGCCATGATAAGGATAGTTGTCTTCTACATTGATGAAGTCCTTAATATCTGCATCATCAGCCAACCTGTGAATCATATTGCTTAAATTGGCTATAGCTCCTTCTTCTGGCTCATCAGCAGAATTTAGAGGTACAGGATAGAAGTCGTCGTCTAATCCGATAGGATGCTCCATGCGAGCACAGAATTCCTTATCAAGAGAACGTGGGTGAACTTCCATTTGCATCTTCTCGTCAAGGCTCTTTCGTGCCATGTCAATAAGTTAAGTTTCCTGACCAGTTGCCTCATTTACAAAATTCATGGCTGTCTCGTCATGCCCGATGAAGAATGCGGCAGCTGCAGGGATGTGGAGTAGGAACACTTGAGTTACACCGTCCTTCTCATACACGTCCATAACTTTGAAATAGCTGTTAAAGTGGAACGTACACAGGTTCCATTTCTTTACGTCCGGATTTTCTTGACACAGTTCGCCAACCTCGCACAGCATGGCGGCATGGGCGCTGGCAATGAGAAAACGGGTCTTGTGGGCAGGTCTGTACAACTTTGTGGTGACATCCACAAAGAAACCTGCTCGAAGAACATCACCTACATGGTATGTTGTATCTATTACGACAGGAGCATCTGTATCTCTGTAAAAAAACTGCAATCCTGGTAATGTCCAGTTCGCAATTTTATCAAACAGTTCTTTATAGTCAATGTTGATCTTTTGTGGAAGATGGTCACGTGCCGGGTCATACACGCTACCGTCAAGCGTGAGTATGTAGGGCTTGCTGTTTATTTCCGCATAGATACCATCGCCCTTTTCAAGCCACTCTGCACTATCGAAAATCATGGGGAATATAACATCACCAATTGCATGTGCCAGTCCGTAGGTGTAGCGAGTCTTTGGATTATTCTTCGATTTGCGGATCGTATTGCTGAATAGAAAGAAGTCATGCTTCACCTTGAAGACATCATTGTGCCATGCCTTCAGAACCACAGTACCATCTGGGCGCATGATGTTTTTCTTTGCGCCTTGTTCTATTTTGTAAAAACCTTCACCCCATTCTTCAATGTAGGAATACCACTCGCCAACTTGGTTTCCGCATCTATCAAAAAGTGCCCATTTGCAATCTTTATATGCACGGGCAAGACCGTTGTTGTCGAAGTCATATAGATTATCTGCCATAGCTATTCCTCCTTTAGTTGTTTTGCTAACCATTCCTCGTCCACACACATGCAGCCTTTGATTGTCATACGTGGGTCAAGTTCACAGGCAAGTTTGTGCTCATAATAGTTGTCCATAGCAAATCTAACTTCCATAGTTTGTTGTTTCTCCTCGTCGTTATAGAAGAAGAAAATCTTACCCAAAGGAAACTCTTCATCTGGCTCTTCCAGTTTTGCAAAGTAAAGCTCGTAGCCTTTCTCTGCGATTTTAGGCATGATGATATGGCTTATCATATACTTTTGGTGTTCTATGGCAACATCGTCAAGGCCATGCTCCAAAATTACAATCTTCTCTTTGAAGCGTTGCAAGTCAAAGACCGTACGGAACGTGTAGTTCTTATCCATGCCAAGAGTATCTGGCAATTCCATTGGCATGTAGTCAAATCCATCGGGCTTAAAGAACTCGAAGAAGAGCATGAACTTGTGTTCCATGTCATGATAGAGCGTACCGGCAGGAATACCAGTAACCTCGCCACAGTGAGGACAATGGTACAAGAATAGGTCATCAGAGAAAATCTTTTCCCTGAGCTCTGGATCTAAATCCACATTCACCGAAGTCCAAAGGTCAAATTCACCTTCCTTGTGGCAATGTGGACACTCTATTGTTTCTTTCCTTAACTGTGACATATTGTTTCATATTATATGAGTACTTGCCACTCTCCGTGCTTTCTTCCGCCAACACGTTTGAGTAGGCCTTTCTGCTGTAGTTTGCCGATAACGAATTTCACGCCATCCTCTGTTATATCGCCAAGATCATTAGCAGCTTCCACTCTGGTTCCTTTGGGGTTGTTCTTGAAAAACTCAAGCACTTTCTTTTGGGTAGCATCCAAATCCTTTTGGGTAGTGCTTTCACTCTTTTGGGTAGCACATTCGTCCTTTTGGGTAGTGCTTATATCCTTCAAAGATTCCTTTTGGGTAGTGATTTCGCTCTTTTGGGTAGTACTTTCGTCTTTGGATTTAGCTCTCCAAACAGTTACTTTAAATTCTTTTGCACTATCATCATTATCCAACTGTATGTCGGGATATTCGGCAAGAATACGAACGATACCTGAACCTATACCTTTATAATGCAAGGCGTTTGTGGCAAAGGTGGCCATGTAGGGATTGCGTTGATAGGTTTTGCCATTGCGAATGTCCTCTTCGGTAAGTCCGCCAGCTAAAGCCCCAGGGCTGATGATTTCAACTCTATTGTCAAATATTAAGATGCGGATGGGAGCGGAGCGAAGCAAATCTCTATGCACAAGTGCATTTTGAACAACTTCTTCTAATACTTCCTCAGCAATCTCTAATTTTCCCACAGTATTGAACGATGCACCTTCTTCCTGAACATTGTGCAAATTGGCTTTGAGAAATGCCATACTCTTGTCGTAAAGTTGTGGCATATTACCCAATATTTCTTTAGTATCACGATATTTCGTACCTGCAAGGTCGTTTCCGAAGAATGATACTGCTTTTACCATACAAGTTGGGCAATTATACTCTGGATGTTTGCCGAAGAACAAGTAGCCAGCGAGTGTCGGTACGCCATTATGGTTAAGAACATGAATATTCTTCAACACCTGCTCTGCTTTGCCTCCAAAGCCGTCCAATGTTGTGGCGTAAACTTTTTGAAGGTAGTCATCAATCGCATAACGGTCAAGGTCGTCAAACGTTGTTCCGTTCACTCCTGCTGCATCTGGCTGATAGCTACCTGAGTCTTGGAACAGCGATTGAATCTCAGCATTCTCTGTGATACGACGTTTGTCAGCTCCTTGCTTTACCCAGATTTCTCCGTTGAGGTTTTTGTATGGCTTGTTTTTGCCTTCCTCGATAGAACATATAAGGAAATGCTTTTCACCAATACGCACAACTTCTGTATCTATATAGATTGTTGGGCGCACTTGCTCATTGGCTGCATTACCAAGTTCACGACTGATAACTTGTATCTCGTCGTATGACAGACCTACAAGTTTACCACTTTTGTCTTCCACACCAAAGAGGATTACTCCGCCCTTAGAGTTAGCAAAGGCTATCATTTCCTTTGCTATTTCCTTCTGCGAAGTAAACGCTTCTTTAAACTGTACTTTAGTGGTCTCGCCACAAAGACACAGGTCTTTAAAAGTATCTTCAGTCATTATGCAATCCTTTAATGTTTATTCCACATCTCGATTTCTTGTTCGACCATGTGAATGGCTTTGCGCTCACAATTATTGGCCTCATATCGTTTGGTATGGGCTTCTTTAACTATTGAGTCTATTTTTAGCATTGTCTCCTTGCCCAATATAGGAACTGGCAATTCTAAAACCAATCTTGGAATAGGACGGCAAAGTTTTGTCCCAGCCTGAATGTTTCTTAGGAATCTAAATCCATAATCAGATGCCAACCAAGCGTAAAAGTAGCCAGAAGGTATTTCATCATTTGTCTTCATACGGATAAATTCTCCAGAAACAAGTTGACCGACCAAATCTTCATATGCAAATATTGCACGGCAAAATGTCTCACTTTCGCCTAATGTTCCCACACCGGCAATAAGGACTTCTCCATATTCAACTAAATTGTCGGTTTTTACTCCACGCTTAGATATATATTTGCCTTTTACTATATTATCAAAGATGTCTTTTTGGTTTATAAGCATAACTCCAAATCCCTCTTTCACTTCAACACGTGGAAAAGAACCCGTTGAGAATGTGTCTCCCCCAAGTAACACCTCTCTAAGAGGTTTCGTCTTGCAGACAATGGAATCCTTTGTTTTGCGTATTCTTTCAGACAAATTGAATGCATTGATAGTTGTCGTGTTTATGTCTTTACGTTTTACAGTAAAGCAAGACAATTTACGCTCCGCATTTCTTGGACCAAAATAATCATAATCTTCGGAAGTTAATTCTCGAAGGTTCGCTTCTGTTTTCAATAGTAGTTCTGCTTTCGTAAGCATGTCAGCAGATTCTACCCTTAATCTCGCAGCTTCCTGTACCAGATTATCTACTTCTTGCTGGAAATATTCAGGAAATCTCGGGATGGGCAAATTAGCAATATTGCTAGCATTTAATGTGGGTATTACAGAACCATATGTATTGGTTGTTAGTAACAGTTTGCCATACTTAGATGCAAGATATACCCCAGTTCGGGATAAGAATAGTTCATAAAAAAGTTGGTAGTCTTACAAATA